>Ga0209630_10003536_pt1 | contig 14221 bp, 13 predicted proteins | sample COG_01_FD_184745 | JGI IMG/M metagenome (GOLD analysis project Ga0209630, IMG submission 184745) | Pelagic Microbial community sample from North Sea - COGITO 998_met_01 (SPAdes) (version 2) | ecosystem: Environmental > Aquatic > Marine > Neritic zone/Coastal water | place: Helgoland, sampling... | reverse complement strand
TCTATGCCCCCTATTCAAGACGCTCACTGAACAATCAATTATATCACTCCCCTTAACGATTCCTTCGTTTAAGCAGCCGCTCACAGAAACAATTTTAAATGTTGAGCCAGGCTCATACAGATCTGTTAAAGCACGATTTCTTTGTGAGCCTAACTCATATTTATTATATAAATTAGGGTCAAAATCAGGTACATTTGCCATTGCCAATATAGCTCCAGTAGTTGGTTGACTAACAATCATGCTCGCCCCTATTGGCTCATAATCCTTAACTATTCTCGCTAATTCTTTCTCAACCATATCTTGGATAAACCAATCAATACTAAGTTCAACATTAAGACCATCACTTGGCACGACTTCCAATGATCTAAACTGTGGCATTTCTCTTCTTTTGCCATCTTTCTCACTTACCTTCCATCCGTCTTGCCCCTTAAGATAATAATCAGCAAATTTTTCAGTTCCCATAACTGCAAGTCCTTCCTTATTCACAAATCCAAGCAAGTGACTTGCTAGTTTATTACCTGGGTACAACCTAGAGTGCTTATAATTTCCGTAAACACCACTAATCTCCAACTCCTTTACTTTATTATAGACATTTTCACTTACACTATCTTTCAACTTCACCCATCTAACTTTTTTAAACTCACCATCAAATTCATCTCCCTTTTTTATCTTTTTCCCAACTGCACTTTCAATAAATTGCTGTTCCAGATCTAGTATTTTCGCAAGATGTAAAAGCTTACCCATGTCATCCGTATTAATTGCTTGTGGATCTATTCCAATATCAACAACAGATCTTGTCGTTGCCAGTAAGTTACCCTTACAATCAACAACATCTCCTCTCCTTGCTTTAAGGGTAACAATATTCTTCCTGGTTCCATTCGCGATTCCAGTAAAGTCATTTGCCCTGAACACCTGCAGGTACACCAATCGTCCGCCGAGCGAACAAAAACTAAATGTGATAGCAAAAAATATAAGGTAAAAACGAAATGGTGAAATGAATATACTCTTCATTTTACCGTGTCCCGGCATATTCATCCTGCAAGCTGTACCCAGGATAATATCTATCTTTTATTGCCATATTCAATTCCTGCTCTGATACATGATATGTATTTCCTGCACTTGGAATACCTAATCTCCCGCTTACCATAACCGCTAATGATGATGGCCTGAGCGACTTTGACCTTTGCCCCCTTAATTCATGAACTTCTCTACCAACCACCTCTGTCTTGCCCTCTAAACGACCACAATTTTTTGCCACAGAACTAATCTCCATTCTCAACCAAACAATAGAAATTGCACCTACCCCGAAAAACAGGATTAAGATAATGCCAAATATAGTCAGCCCTCTACTATCTAAGTATTTTCTTCGACTCTTCACAATGATGCCTCTTCTATTTTCCTCATCACTCTTAATCTAGCGGATCGACTCCGTGGATTATCATTTACCTCTTCACGGGTCGGAGAAATAATTTTCGTACTAAGCAACTCAGCAAAAGGTTTCCTGTCTTGTAAAACACTTCGATCCCATTTGTGCTCAGGTCTACCTGCCATTTTTCGCATAAAGCGCTTTACCATCCTATCCTCAAGCGAGTGAAAGGATATTACTGCCAATACACCACCAACTTTTAGTGCACGAAATGCCTTTGGGAGAGTTAAGGCCAAAGCCTCCATCTCCCCATTAATTGCTATCCTAATACCCTGAAATACCTTAGTGGCAGGATGTATTTTCTGCCTGAACCTTCTTCCTCCAACTGCCTCCGAGACAAGTTCAGCAGCAGTTGTCGTTCTTGCCAGAACTCCGGTTCCTCTCGCATCGATTATTGCATTTACCACACGACTCCACTTTCTCTCTTCCCCATACTCACGAATCGCCCGCACCAAACTTTCACGAGATGCGGTTTCCAGAAATTCAGCAGCACTAATTCCAGTTCTTGGATCAAGACGCATATCGATCGGAGCATCCAATCGAAAGGAAAAGCCCTTAAGTGGCTCCATCAACTGAAAAGATGAAATGCCCAAATCCATGATCAAACCATCAAACTCCGATTCCGAAGAAACTTCATCCATTCGCTGAAATGGAAGATCATGAAAAGTAAACCTACCACCAAATTCCGCCGTTGTTGCCTCCGCACGAATTTTAGCATCTGGGTCACAGTCAAAAGAAACCAACTCGCTATCACAATTTGCTCCTAAAATTGCATTTGTATGCCCCCCTCCGCCGTAAGTTAAATCAGCATAACGGCCAGCCTCAGTAGCACCCAAAAAACCAATGCTCTCTTCTAATAAAACTGGAATATGCTTCACCATTGACGGGGAACACACAAACTCAACCGCACCACAGTACATTGAATGAGACCTCCCGCATCCCTCTCAAACTTAAAATCGAAATAATCCCCCAAAATACAATGCGAGGGAGCTGGGCAAATCGAACACAATCTCCCTTTATATGGGCAACCACCCTAAAAGTTGCCCAATGAATGTGCTTAAGACTCATAACCCCAACTCCCTCATTGCATCAAAAATATTTCTCTCATCCGCTGCTTCACGGTTTCCGTATCTCTCCTCAGACCAAATTGCAAAAGCAGAAAAGTTGCCCACCAGGACTGCCTTCGCGGTAACTCCTGCATGCTCCAAAAGTTTATCATTCAAATTAATTCGCCCCTGCTTATCACAACCAAACGAATGAGCTTTGGAAAATAATTCCATCAAAAGTGCCTGAGCCCGAACATCACTCAAACTAGCTGAAGCAATTTTCTCCTCCAATCGATTAACCATCTTTGGCGGGTAGACGGTAATGTACCCACCCGGATTAGGAATTGCCAAATATGTATTATCCCCACCAGGGATTCTCCATTTTGAAGGAATAGTCACACGACCCTTGGTGTCCATTGCATGAATGAACTCACCGACAAAGTAGGTCGTAGTATTTGCCTCCATTCCCGATAAAACTTTATCCACTAGTTTCCATTTCTAACCATTTCATCCCACTTTAACCCACCAAGGTCAAGTTTTTTTTAATAAATTTTAATTTTTTAATGAATTTCGGTTCACATTTTAACTAATTTCCACTAGCAAAAGCGGATGAAATCAAGTACAGGGAATAAAAAAGGGAATAAAATCAGGGCAGATGAACTTGTACTTAAATTGGGACTCTGCGAAACAAGAACGAAGGCACAAGCTTACATTCTTGCTGGCCAGGTAAAACTAGGAACCGAAAAAATCGATAAAACGAGCAGGATGCTTAATCGAGAAAGTAAATTAACCTTAGAACATCCCTCTCCTTATGTAGGCAGAGGTGGTTTTAAAATGAAAAGTTTTTTTGAGAAATTCCCGATTCCAATTAGCGGAAACCAAGTATTGGATCTTGGAGCTTCCACTGGTGGTTTCAGTGATTATTTCCTCCAAAATGGTGCGGTCTCCGCAACATGCGTCGATGTGGGTCACGGACAATTACATTACAAACTGAGAAAAGACCCGAGGGTCAAAAATATTGAAAAAACAAACCTGCGAACACTAACAAAGGAAAAACTTGATCAGGCTACATTTCCTTTCGTAGTGATGGATATGTCTTTTATCTCCCTCAAAAAAGTCCTTGAAAAAGCGTGGAGTTTCACAGCCGAAAAAGGATACTTAATAGCCTTGGTCAAACCACAATTCGAATGTAAAAAGGAAGAAGCGGACCGAGGTAAAGGGGTCATAAGAGACAAGCTTATTCAAAAAAGAGTTATTCAAGAAATAATTAATTTTTCCAATGCTTACCTAAAAAATGCAGAATTGTATGCACAAGTTGAATCGGTCCCAAAGGGGAATGACGGGAACCAGGAGTTTTTTATTTGCTGGAAAAAGTTAACCGCTAATCAGATCTAATATAGCCTTTAGATAAAAGATTGCCTAAAATAAGATCTCTACTGGCACCTGCTCTAGTAAATTCAATTTCATTTTCTCGAGTTTCGATATCATTCTCATCTACTTGTTTGCTAATAAGCGAATAAACATCATTCAATCGAGCAAAAACAACAGCTTCACTTGTTCTCTCCAGTTCTAACCAGCCACCACCCAGTTCAAGGTTAGGGCAAGCCTCAGCTAGTTGTAGGGACAAGGCTCTTTTCTTATTATGCTCATCCTGTTCGTCCCTCAAACCTTCAATTAATATATCAACCTCCAACTTTCTTTTTATTTGCTGAGCTGTAGCATTTTCATCTCTTTCAGCATTAGAAATAACTTCTCTTTCCCGCTCCAGCTTATTAAGTTTAGCGGTTAACAATTCCCCCATCCTGTTGTAAAAGACTTCTAGTTTAAACACATTTTTGCCATCAATAGATAATGTTCTACCAAGTTCAGAAAGAGGAGTGTCTACTTTTCCATCCTGAAGTTTACTTAGAATACCATCAGCAAATTCAGAAAATGCATCCAAATTAAGCGTTTCCACATATTCACCGAATAAATCTGAAAAAGAAGCTTCCTCATACAATCCGGGTCTCTCACTTGTTTTCCGATCAAGTAAAAAGACCGAAAAGCCCTCGCGAGTCGCACGAGTTGAACGGGTAAAAAATAGATCTTCAGTTAGGGATGATACCTCCTCCAATGGCTCACGATTGTCTAGTTCTTCACTCCTCCTTCGTACGAGGCCTAAAATTGAGGACTGAACAACCATTTCCTTTGAATTGTAAGAAATTTTTCTCTCAACCCCTCCGCTTTCCGCAATAATAGTTTCCAGTTCTAATGAATTCCTCTTCTTGGCAAAGTTTGGATACTTATTTTTGAGTCGGTCGCGAATACCATTAATTTCATCTAAAAATTGCAAGGAAGCTTCTCGAGCAAGGATTCTTGCATCCTCATCAGCAACGGACCGATCTTCCTCAATTATTCTAAGTCGGATTTCTTCTCTTACATCTTCAAATTCTACGCCACCCTCTTTAGAGGCATTTCCCTCCAAATCTTGGTTTAAAAGAATATCTAAATTTTCGGAACTTTGATTTAAATCATTTTCACCCTGAGGTCCCTCTGCTCCTTCAGCGGAAAAATCATTCGGTTCAGGAACAACTGGAGGGGGGGCAAACTGATCGCGATTCAAATCAAAATAAGATCGAATACGTGATTCTGAAGGCTCCGGTGGCAAAGAAATGTAATTTTTTGCAGGAAAACTAACCATCGTTGCAAAAGTTCTTGATGGTTCAATGAATTTCGGATCTTCCTTGTTCTCATTATGGAAACTTTTCAAGCTATCACTCAAAACATCAATAACCTCGATTGATTCAGTAGATGAAACGATTTCGGGAAAAGTCCGAGGCAATTTTGATAAAATAGGTGAAATGACTAGTTCACCTCCAACTGCAACAGTTTTAAATTCTAAGAACTTAGCTTCAAAAACCTTCTGTAAGTTTTTCGACGTTATAGACAAATCAGCACCAATCTGAACCTCTAAATCACTAGAGTTTAGATCGGAAACTTTGCTTACAAAGAGAATTTTAGATTCATTAATCCCATAAGAGACTTTAATTGAATCATTTAAATTCGGTTGGTCACGAAAAAGGATTTTATACATTTGCGGGTCAATAGAACCTACATCTGAAGAATAAAGTTTTAGAATGTCAGCTTTCCATCCAAAACGATCTTTGAATAAGTCTAATTCTGCCTCTTTAGATAATGTAAAGCCGCCATTCGAAAAAACCCCATCAACCTGACTGGCTCTGAAGTGCTGAAACAAGCTAAACTCAACAAACCTAGCAGACACGCCATGTTGTGCTCCGACGAAACTCAAAACCTTGGATCGATTCTCCTCTGACTGGAGAGAAGGAGCCAGGCTACTTACATACTTATCAAAACCGTTATTTATTCCGTCATCTTCATCCTCATCTGATAAGTATTGCCAAGACCTAGCAATTCCTTCCATAACTAGCATAGCTTTTATAGAAGCTTGTGAAAAAACAGTCTCGTACATGCGTGACCTTGCTATCTCCATTACTTTGATATTCTTAGGTAATGTTGGCCAAGATCGAATAGCACCAATTAGTTGTTGAAATGCATTCCTATCAACACTTGATTGGTCAGCTCTAAGAGCTGCTTGAAATTGCTCATTTAAGAAATCATAAAATTGTGCGTCCGCTTTGTCCATAGAATCCGCAAGCGGGGGAATTATTACACCCAAGTCAGATGCAATTCTGTTCTGCACATTTAAAACCCTCATTTGATCAGGATCATTCAGGTCAACTCCGTAAAATTCCTCTTTTTCATACGAAGGATCTGGAAATAACTCAAATGCAGATGGGCCCTGTGCTAAATACAAAACAAATGCAATGATCACGACAATAAGAAGAGGAATAATAACTAGTTTTCCGCCTTTTGAAATTAGATTTTGGAGTGCAGTAATCATATAAATTTAAATAAAATAAATTTTATATAATGAACTAGAACCAAAATACGTCAAACTTTTGGGGCGTTATTAAGCTTAGATTAAAAAGGACGTAATTTTGGTTGATCCGAAAACACAAGTGAACTCATCCAGCTCTGTCTCATCGAACCATCATCCTTCTTAAAAGGTCGAGTAATAAGCATTTTTTCTAAATGCAGATAATTTTTATCACTCCCCCATGAAAGAAAGTATTTATAAGTTTCTGATGAAGCATTGTTCTTAATTCTACCATCTGACTCTAATTTAACTCTTACCGTAATTTTTCCACCATTCCATGCCCAAGTCCCTTTAAAAATATTGCTCTCTCCCATTGTCTCTACGGTAACTTTTCCATCAGCTAAAAAAGAAACCGAAAAGGGATAACCTTTTTTTCTGGATTTACCTTCATTTCTCATTAGAAGAATCGAGCTTCCATCGTCATTCGTTAATCCGTCCTTAGTCTGGAATGCGAAGCGAACACCTTTTTTAATCAGAAAATATTCAGACGGTTGCTTCCCATCCGAAAAGAAAATACTTCGGTACCCGTCTTCCATCTTCCAATTTCCCTCCCGAACAACTTCTTTCATTCCCGGTTGCTGAAAAAAAAGTGTGCTGACTAAACCTTCAGGTACCTGTTTAAGAACGACTGTTATTTGGCATAGTTGATCATTAGCTAAAAGAGGACCTTCAAACACTTCATATTCCCAATCTTTGATTTCACCTTTAAACTTGCCTTTTGGATCTTCTTGCCAACAGGAGGAGAAGCAAAAAACCATCAGGAGAAAAATCATTTGCCTGATATTTTTTATAAGTATTCCTGTGGTCATCTCACATAAATATTAAAGTAATTTAAATTAAATCAAATGTTTAAGTTGCTGAATTCAGCAAGTCTTTTTAATTCTCGATTATATAGCAAACTAGCAATTGAAAATCCAAGTGCAAAAAAAAGCGACCAACTTACATCACTTTCGTGCTCTCTTTTAAAAAGGATCTTTGACTTTTTAATATTCCCTCCTCCGTATTTTATTCTTTCTTCAGGATATAATCGGGTGATTCCATCTTTTCCCACTGCTGGAACATAGATGTGATTATTATCTTCTCTTTTAATTAACTGAAGTGAGTCGCTATCATTGTCATATTCTAGAAAATCATACCAAATAAAATAGTCTTTTTCTGATGTGCCACCTTTACCAATAAATTGCCAAAGCTTTTTCCCACTCTTTTCTTCAAGGCTTTTCTTAAATCGCTTAAACTTTAACTTTAGCAAACCACCTTCCCGCTTCCACTCTCCAACAACATCCTGCCCGCCACTGCCCACTTCATCATACACACCAGGTACAATACCCCAAGCCTGCCCACTAAAAAAACCAACACCTAATTGATACGAATCGAGTGACCCATCTAAAGAATACTCTTTCCAGGGGGTAGGTGCAAAAAAAAGATAGGTCGTATATAGTAGATAAAAAATAAAAGATAAACCACCAGCGAGCCCCGTGATACCTCGCTTTGTTTTGAGTGAATTTGTCTGTTCATCGAGCTTAAATTTTCTTTCCCTTTTTTGTTTTATTTCCTCAATTTCTTCACTTGAAAAGCCACCAACCTCCTGGACCTTAATTCCAAAACGGGAAATGTCACCCACATTGGGTAAAGCTTCCATTGCATGCGCACAGGATGCAAAGCCTTCTCCTCCTCCCTTCCCAACCGCCTGAAATGACCATTTTTCCCATTCTGACCACGAAAAATTTGCTTTTGAATGGTCTTTAACCTGATCAATTACCCAAGTAACTAATTTACCCATAGCGAATAAATCCCAGCTTTCATCAGGAACTTGATTGAATTCTATGCCATCTGGGCGAAATTTATCGCTTTCAATAAAAGAATCTCTCCCATCTAGATTTCGTACAGATACATCTTCCTTCCCTTCCTCTGCAAGACCCAGGGAAAGAAATAAATTTAGTCGATACAGCCCTAATTCTGATACCGCACTTTCCCATGCACCACCTTCATTTTTTTGAACTAAAATATTGGTTGGTTTTAAATTACCGTGACATACCCCTGCCAAATGTGCCTTATGGATACCGCAATGAAAAGATACCATCAATGAAAGCATTTGTTCAGGAGTAACCTCATTCGGTAAAAACTGACAAAGGTCATTTAAATTGCGGATTTTACTTTCAGCTTTACCTTCATTTGAAGAGTTCATGGAACACTCTATTCCGTCAATCCATGGATAACGAATCCAGTGCTTCCATTTTGTTACCCCAAATTCTTGTACAGGCCAAATCCCCTCACCTTCCAGTTGCTCAAGGGCCTGCACCTCTTGCATAAAATAATCCTGGAAACCCTTTTTCTCGGAAACTTCCCTTGAAATCAACTTAATATAAAATTCGCTATCTTTAATTTGGCCTTCTGAGCCAATGCAGTGATAACTTTGACCGCAAGATCCCTCTCCAAGCCAAGCGAGAATCCGGGTAGGTCCAATTCTAGTTCCTGGAGAGAGCATAGCTTTAAATCAAGAGATTATCTACTCAACCCCAATTTAATTTGTTTCGTAACACTTTAAAGTGAGAATGATTTTGGAGTTCTAAGAGGCTGAATTTTTCTTTCGATACAGAAATTTGAACCGGAAATGTCGGCCTTTGTGTAAAAGCAGGCTGTCCATCGGCCGAAACCAACGGGTCATCTACATTATCCAAAGCTTTAACTTGAAGCGAAAGTCCAGCAGGAAAAACAACACTTCGACTTGTTAGCGTATGAGCTGATATAGGTGTCATCATAACAACCTGAGCATCTGGATGAGCAATTGGCCCACCTGCAGCAAGGTTGTATGCCGTCGAACCAGTAGGAGTTGAAAAAACAATTCCATCGCACGCATAATCTGCTATCCGCTCATCATCAACATAAACTGAAAACCTTGCCAAACGCCCATTTGTTCCACTTTTGACCACCAAATCATTTAAAGCCAACTTCGATTCTCCGCCAGCCTCAGCGTATCCGATCATACTTAACTGCCTAATCCGATATTTACCTAAAAAAAGAAGGGGGAGAGATTCATCCATTTCTTCAGGCGAAAATGTGGCTAAAAAACCCAACTTACCATGGCGGATTCCAACAACAGGCACATCATACCGAACTGCTTCTTTCATCATTCCAAGCAACGTACCATCCCCCCCGACCACGAAACAGGCATCAACTCCTCTTATGAACCCGGACGGACAGGGAAACTCAGAGGTTTTAATTGAGGTAACCCCGTTTTCGTCAGCGATTCCTTCAAGTCTATGAGCTAAATCGTCAGCACCTGGTTTAGACGCATTTATAACGATTGCAATTTTCTTAAGGGGTTTCAAATTTTTTAGAGTTAAAAGATTTATATTGTTAATCTAGCCAAAAGATTATGGGGCGGTCAAGTATCCGAAGTCCAATTCAGATCACAAACACACAATTCTTGCCCATTTCCTGGAGTAAGGTTTTGGTTTGAATTGTAATATTTCCGAAACCATTTTCTTTGCTTTGAAACTAATTGACGGGTGGAAACATTAATATTCTGAATAAGGTCTTCTTTTGTTCCTTTACCCATCAAATAGGACAAAGTCTGACGATAGCCAATTGCATTAGATGCGGGATAATTTTTTGATAAACCTTGTTTTATTAATTCCTGTACCTCTTCAATCAATCCATTCGAGAGCATTAATTTTGTTCTTTTTTGTATTAATTTCTCGAGCTCACTGTTCTCCCGATCAACTAGACAGGTTTTTTTTTGAAAGTCCGAATATGGAATAGGTGCTTTACTAAATTCCTCTTTCAACTCAACGATGCTCAATCCCGAAGCCAAACACCTTTCTAAACTTTTTATCAACCGAATGGGATTGGCTTGATCAAGCTCTCCTAAACCCACTGGGTTTAGGAGTTTTAATTCTTTAAGCAAGCCATCCAATCCATGAAGTTGGTAAATTTTATCGACCGAATTTTTAATTTCTGTACTCACGGATACCCCATCTATAACCGATCCAAAAAAAGAACGTAAATAGAATCCACTGCCCCCAACAACCAGTATTTTAGATTTCCTGGAATAAGCATCTAAGATAACCTCCTTTGCATAGTTTAAATATTGAGAAACATCATAACGCTCGTCCACATTCACCAAGTCTAGTCCATGATGTACAACCCTCTTTCTTTCAGCAATTGTCGGCTTCGCAGAGCCTACATCCATTCCTTTATAAATAGCAACTGAATCACAAGATAAAATTTCGGCTCCGTTTTCCTCAGCCCAATCCAAAGCTAGGTTTGTTTTACCAGAGGATGTTACTCCCGCTATAAAATAAAGCGTTGAGCAGGACCGAGTCACTTTAAAACTTAGTGGTTAGCAAGGTTTGATCATAATCCGGAAGACAAATCTTGTGCTCGTTCTCCGATTTTTTGAACAATTGCAGTAGGATCTTCCAGGTTTTCCGAAATACAATTTACTAATGTACTGCCGATCACCACACCATCGGCAATTTTTCCAACCGCACTTGCCTGCTCTGTGTTAGAGATTCCAAAGCCAACCACGACCGGAAGATCTGTGCATCTCTTAATATTAGCAACACGAACTTCCAAATCGGAAGCCAAGTTTTTTTGTTCACCGGTGACTCCAGCTCTTGAAACATAATAAATAAAACCAGATGCACTCTCAATTATTTTGGGTATCCGCTCCTTTGGTGTGGTAGGAGCAACGATAAAAATATTCTTCAATCCTTTTTTTCGACAACATGAAACTAATTCTTCAGCTTCCTCAGGGGGAAGGTCTAAAGTCAAAAGACCATCTACACCAGCGGCAACTGAACGATTTACGTACTCTTCAATTCCTTGGGAGAAAACCAAGTTATAATAGGTGTAAAAAACGATGGGGATCTGAGAAAACTTCCTTATCTCTCTCACTAATTTAAAAACATCGTCTTGGCGACATCCTGATTCCAAAGCACGTTGGGCGGCTAGTTGGTTGGTCAGCCCATCAGCCAGGGGATCTGAAAAGGGCACTCCAAGTTCAAGTACATCTACACCATTATCGATCAAAGATTTGCAAATTAACAGTGAAGTATCGAAACTTGGATCGCATGCACACACATAGCCAACAAAAGCTGAACGGCCATTTTCTTTGCAATTTGAAAAAAGTTTCGCGATTCGGTCAATATTCTCCATAAGTATTCACTATGCATCTATTCTCATCATCTGCCTATTTGGCAATGGTAAAGCTTACATTAACGCTTTTATTTAAGTGATATTAATTTACCGAGTCCTTTATCCGATATTCTTTATCATTCTATCCCCTTACTATCTGAGGAGAATGATTAAACGGGGGGGCTATGGAAAAAAACTTTTTTACAGGCTTGGCTGCTGGCCTACTTTGCTCCCTAAAAATTCCAATAAAAAAAGAATCTGGATACAGGCAGTCAGCGTTGGGGAACTCTCCTCTATAAATACTCTGCTTCAAGCATTTATTGCCGATCCAAAAATTGAGATTATATTGAGCGGAACTACAAGCACAGGTCAAGAAATAGCCGAAAAAAAACATGCAAAAGATATTCTTGCCTTGGGCCCTTTTCCTCTCGATTGGTTTCCATTCTCATCCCTTGCATGGTCTAGAATACAACCCGATCTTGCCATCTGTGTGGATAGCGAGCTTTGGCCCGAACATATGTATCAGGCAAAAAAAAGAGGGGTTCCATTTTTCATAGTCAACGCCAGGCTTTCTGATCGGTCTTTTTCACGACTGAGTTCTTTGAGCATTTTTAGAAATCTCCTACTTCCCAATAATTTACGGATCCTCGCATCTTCCGAAAAGCAAAGACAGAGGTGGATAACGATTGGATTAGACGAGCAGAGAACATGCAATACTGGAAACCTGAAAGTAGATATTGCACCCCACAATCCAACAACCGAAGCAATAAAGAACAGGAAAAAGGAAGAACTTGGATTCTCCATGTCATCAATCGTTTTAGTAGGGATTTCCACTTGGCCAGGCGAAGAAGAATTTTTATTACAATGCCTTACAGAGATTCGGGATAAAAAATTAGATGCCAGGCTCCTACTTATACCTAGGCATGCAGAAAGAAGAGAGGAAATTGTCGATAATCTGAATGCCTTCCCCTTTCCTTTTCAACAAAGAACTTGCCCTGATGAAAATCGACCCGATACCTTAGTTTATCTGGCTGACACGACTGGCGAGCTTAATAAATTAATTCAATCCGCCGATCTCGCCTTTTTAGGTAAGACACTACCCCCGCGGCACGAAGGGCAAAATCCTATTGAACCCATCTCAATTGGACTTCCATTAGTTGTAGGTCCAAAATGTACAAACTTTAGTGAAACCTGTGACGAATTATTGATTCGAGGTGCAGTTCAACAAGGCGAATCTTTCATTAAAGTTAAAAAGATCATCCTTCAGTTATTTCAATCTGAAAGCCAAAGAAAAAAAATGAGGCAAGCTGGACTGGATTGGCGAAAAGATCAAGGCTCCCCCACTCGGAAAACATGCAAAGAATTAGAAAATTATTTAACTTAAATAAGCCCAGTTGGACCAACTAAACCTTTGAGTTAACAAAGGAAATTACATCTTGAAGCAAAGGCTTTGGCCAAATATGCCAAGATGTTGTCCTTCGAATTAAAGAGGCATGCCCATGAGAATTATAAAGCATTATTTTTGCATCCCCTCCAGAATCGTTAATTTTTTCTGCAAATTTAAAAGCGAGTTCATGTCGAATAATCGGATCCAAAAAACCATGCATAATAAAAAAAGGTGGTATACCGCTTTCCGCTTCTATTCCCATAGGCATCATTTTTTTTGGATCAAATTCACCAGGAAAAAGATTACGGTATAGGAATTCCTTACTTGGATCAAAGTGAAATGGACATGCTAAAGTAATGACACCTTTGATCCAATCCAATCCACCTCCCATTTTTTTTAAATATCGGGAATCAAGTCCAACTAAGCTGACACTATGAGCACCAGCAGAATGTCCCATCAAAAAAACCTTACCTGGGTCTCCTCCAAATTTCTTCACATTTCCCCGGGCCCATTTAACCGATAGAGCCACATCCTCAGGAAAAGCAGGAAACTTTGCCTCTGGGTATAACCTGTAGTTTATGGTAATGAACAAAATTCCACTACGAGCTAATTGTTTTCCAATAGCTCGGTGATAATCTTTTCGCCCCCACCGCCAACTTCCACCGTGAACAAAAATTACTACGGGCGAACGGTTACATTTTTCTGAAGTTACAACATCAAGTACTTGCTTGGGATTCTCTCCATAAGATAAATCAATGTGTTCTTCAGTAACAATTTCCTTGGGTAACCAAGAATTGCCAAAAGATACGAGTTGGACAAACAAAAATAAAAAAATTATCCTAACTCTTAAAATCACAGTGCAAAACAAAATGGGGCGACAGACCGGATTCGAACCGGCGACCCTCGGCACCACAAGCCGATGCTCTAACCAACTGAGCTACTATCGCCATAATTTAAGGATTTATTTCTAAAGATGATCAAGGATTCGTCAACGAGAAAGCATGCTCAAAACAACCGAGCTTTCTTGACCAATCAGTCAACCTCAGACATTATGATTCTTTTTTACCATTATGTTACAAGCTGGAATTGTTGGCCTACCAAATGTAGGCAAGAGTACTCTTTTTAATGCCCTTACCAAAACCCGTAAAGCGGAGGCTGCGAATTACCCGTTTTGTACAATCGATCCAAATGTCGGAGTGGTTCTCGTCCCGGATAACAGGTTACCCAAGTTAGCTGAGATGGTTGGTACTCAAACCATTATTCCGGCCGCAATTGAAATGGTTGAT
>Ga0209630_10003531_pt1 | contig 14227 bp, 15 predicted proteins | sample COG_01_FD_184745 | JGI IMG/M metagenome (GOLD analysis project Ga0209630, IMG submission 184745) | Pelagic Microbial community sample from North Sea - COGITO 998_met_01 (SPAdes) (version 2) | ecosystem: Environmental > Aquatic > Marine > Neritic zone/Coastal water | place: Helgoland, sampling... | reverse complement strand
GCTTGAGTTTTTAAATAACCTTTTTCAAAGGTTTTTCTTGTAGTAATAATGCATCTATAGTTTTTCTTGGTCAAATTTCGAACAAGATATCTGCCTATAAAACCACCACCACCTAAAATTGTGCAAATTTGATTTTTCATGGTATTTAAAAGACTTATATATGAAAATAACTAAGTTTAAAGAGGACATAACTTCTGAAATAGCCAATTCATTTAAAAATAGTATTGCAATAGATACTGAAGCAACAGGACTACAAATTCCAGAAAGAGACAAGCTTAGTTTAATCCAAATTTGTGACGAAAAAGGCAATGTCTATATAATTCAACCTAACAAAGATAATTATAATTCTCCTAATTTAGTCTCAATATTAGAAAACGAAAAAATTTTAAAGATTGGTCATTTCTTAAGATTTGATAAAAACGCCTTAGAGTTTTTTCTTAAGTGTAAAATGAAAAATATATTTGATACTAAAATTGCGTCTAAAATTGTAAGAACTTATACTGATAGTCATGGCTTAAAAAATTTAGTGCAAGAATTCTGTAATAAGTCATTAGACAAAAGGCAAGGTTGCAGCGACTGGAATAAAGATATTAATGAGTTATCAGAAAAACAATTAGAATATGCTGCTAATGATGTAGTTTACTTACATGAAATTAAAGTTGAGTTAGAAAAAATGTTAATTCGTGAAAAAAGAATTGATATTTTTAAAAAATGCGTAGCTTTTTTAGATACCAGAGTAGCGCTAGATCAAAATGGCTTTAAATTTGATATTTTTGAACATTAATGAATAATAAAGATTATATAACTCTAGCTAATAAAGCGGCAAGTATACAAATTAAAGAATTAAAAAAAATAAAAAAAGTATTTAACAATTCATTTATTGACGCTGTAAATCTTATAATAAATTGTAAAGGAAAGGTTATTTTCTCTGGGGTAGGAAAAAATTCATTTATTTGTAAAAAAGCTGCTGCAACTTTTTCAAGTGTAGGAATTCCAAGTTTTTTTGTAGATCCTACTGGTGTTTCTCACGGAGATGCTGGTCAGATTAGCAAAAAAGATATTTTAATAATAATTTCTAATTCTGGAAATACAAATGAACTCGTGAATCTATTAAAATTCGCTAATCGATTTAGAATAAAAATAATTGGTATAGCTTCAAACTCCAATAGCATACTATTAAAAGCAAGTGATATAAGAATTCATTACCCTAAATTAAAAGAATCAGATCCAAATAATATTGTTCCAACCACATCTACTTCATTCGTAATGATGTTCTGTGACTGTTTAGCAACTACAATTATGGTAAAAAAAAAATTTACTAAAGAAAATTTTTTTATGTATCACAAAGGTGGCAACCTGGGTGCATCTCTTAGGCTGGCTAAAGACATAATGGTTACAGGGAAAAAAATGCCAGTCATAAACCATAAAAAAAGTTTTGATCAAGCACTAAGGATTATGAATAAAAAAAAACTGGGTATTGTTGTTATTACAAAAGATAAATTTATAAAAGGACTAATAACTGATGGAGATTTGAGAAGAGTTCTGAACAGCTCAGCAAAAGAAAAAAATATTAATACAATAATTAGAAATTATCCCTTGATAATTAATGAGAATATGCCTGCATCGAAAGCTTTAGCATTTATGTCTGAAAAAAAGATTACTAGTTTACTGGTAGTTTCTGACAAGGATAAAAAAAAGAAAAATAAAGTACTAAAAGGTATTATACACATACATTTTTTACTTAATGATGAGATTAATTAATGAGTAGAAAAAAAAAAATAAAACTATATCAAATATTATTTTTATTAATTGGAATAACGGTAGCAATTTTTACTTTTGTAAAAATAAATGAACCTAATCAAAAAATGATTATTTCAAAAAACACACAAAAAAAACTAGAAAAACAACTATCCAATCAAGACAAAAATAATAATACCAATATATTTTATAATCTCAAATATGTAGGTTTAGACCTTGAAGGAAATAGATACACAATATCGTCTAAAGAAGGAACAAGTTCAAAAAATAATTCAAATATTATTAATATGAAATTTGTTACTGCTAATTTTTACTTTAAAGATAATACTACTTTAACTGTTTTGTCTGATGAAGGAATTTATAATAATAAAACTTTAGATATACTTTTTAAAGGAAATGTGGAAGCCGCGTACGATAATAGTAAACTTTATGCAGAAAAAGCAGAATTTTTTAATTCTAAAAATTACCTTTCAGTTTCTGATAAAGTAAGGATAGTAGATGATCGAGGTTCTATGAAGGCTGATAAACTTATATTTGATATAAAAAAAAAAACACTTAATATAACCTCATTAGAAAATAACCGAATAAAATCAAAAATTTATTATAAATGAAAAAAGGTTTTAGGATATTAAAATTTAAAAAAGACAATCCAATTTTTGAGGTTAAAGATATTAGCAAATCTTTTAATGGCAGGCCTGTATTAAAAAAATTATCCTTGAAGGTTTTTCCAGGTGAATGTGTTGGCATTCTTGGCCCTAATGGATGCGGAAAAACAACATTATTTTCTATGTGTATAGGAGAATTGACGCCAGATAATGGAAAAATATTTTTAAAAAATAAACCTATTCATGAAACTCCCATTCATTTGAGAGCTAAAGAAGGGTTGGGTTATTTACCTCAACAAAGAAGCGTATTTAATATGTCTGTATACGACAATATTTTAGGCATAGCTCAAATTTCAATAAAAGAACATGAGGCGCAAAAATCTATTACTGAAAAACTTCTAGATGAATTCAATTTACAACATTTAAGATCATTAAATGCATCTGTTTTATCTGGAGGAGAAATTAGAAGATTAATGATGGCTAGAATCATGATAAAGAAACCAAAAATTGTTTTGCTTGATGAGCCCTTAGCAGCTCTCGATCCACTAGTAATACAAGATATTCAAAAATATATTTTAAAAATACAAACAAATGGAACTGCAATATTGGTCACAGATCACAATGTTAAAAATTTATTTGATATTACTGACAGAAGTTATGTACTGGGCGAACACAATATTATCGCTGAAGGAACATCTAGTGAGCTTTTAAAATCTTCAAAGGCTATAAAACATTACTTTGGTTCTCAATTTTCCCAGTAATTCATGAGTTTAAAAAAATTTAATCTATTTTTAAATTCTAAAATTAAACCCTTTAAAAAAACTATAGAAGTTGACGCAGATAAATCATTATCAATTAGAAGCTTTTTAATTAGTTCAATATCAGAAAATATTTCTATAGCAAAAAATGTATTAGAATCGGAGGACGTAAAAAGCACAATATCAGCTTGCAAAAAACTAGGTGTGAAAATTAGAAGGATTAAACCTGGCTACTACAAAATTTTTGGTAAAGGACTAGGTAGTTTCATGTCTAGAAAAAGTAATTGTTTAAATCTTGGTAATTCAGGTACATTAGCAAGATTGTTGATTGGAATTTTATCAACTACTCCTAATATTAAAATTAAACTTATAGGAGACCACTCATTAAATAAAAGAAATATGAAGACATTAATAAATTTAATGACAAAATTCGGTGCTTCCTTTTTTCCTAAAAACAAATATTACTTTCCTCTCAAATTAGTCTCATCCGAAATGCCATTGGGAATAGATTATAAAGCTGGTGTAAGTGCACAACTTAAATCTGCTGTTATACTTGCTGGTTTAAACTGCTATGGCAATACAACTATAATTGAGCAAACAAGATCTAGAGATCATACGGAAAACCTTTTAAAAAATAACATTGAGGCCGTTAAAATAATAAATGGCAGAAAAAAAATAATAAAAGTATTTGGGAAAAAAAAATTAAAACAAATTGATATTAATATAAGTGGAGATCCTTCTAGCGCAGCCTTTTTTACTACGCTAACTCTATTAAATCCCAATTCTTCTTTAAAAATAAAAAATGTTGGTCTCAATTCAACAAGAATAGGATTTTATAAAATATTAAAAAAACAAAAAGCAAAAATAAGATTTATAAATTTAAAAAATGAAAATAATGAAATAAGTGGAGATATTATAGTTCATAGCAGTAAACTGAAACCTTTTAATACTCCTGCTTCTTTATATCCAAGTACAACAGATGAATATTTATTACTATTCTTAATTGCTGGCCTTCAACATGGTACCTCTACATTTAAAGGAATATCTGATTTAGCAAATAAAGAAAGCTCAAGAGCTCATGAGATGAAAAAAATATTAAATCAGATAGGAATAAAATCTATTTTAAGGAAAAATGAAATGAAAATTTTTGGATATGGAATGATAGATGCTAAAAGTAAAAAAATAAATGTTGAAAATCTTGGAGACCATAGAATTGCTATGTGTGGATTTTTATTAGCAATACTAACAAATGCTGAAACAAATATAAAAAATTTTGAAACTGTATTTACTTCATCACCTTCATTTTTAAAAATTATGAAAAACTTGGGTGCTAAATATGAAATTAAAAAATAAATTTTTGCAAATCTCTTGCGATGGAGGCGCGGCTACAGGTAAATCAACAGGAGCTAAAATGATTTCAAAAAAATACGGTTTGAGATTTTTGTCATCTGGGTTGCTTTATAGATATGCTGCTTATTTGCTTTTAAATAAAAAATATAAAAATAAATTTTTTTTATTAAAAAGAAAATTTAAAGATTTAAACTATAAAAAGCTTGAGGAATTTAACCTTCATACCCAAGAAATTTCTTTTACTTCAGCAAAAATTGCTAAAATAAATAAAGTAAGACAAATTTTGAAAAGATATCAAATTTCTTTTGCAAAAAGATACAAAAACTGCTGTATTGAAGGTAGAGATATTTCAACAAAAATTTTACCAAATTCAAAAGTAAAATTTTTTTTTATTTGTGATTTGAACATAGCCTCAGTCAGAAGGTTTAAAGAATTAAAAAAAAATAATCCTAATATTAAACTCAAAGACGTAAAAAAGTCGCTGAGAATAAGGAATATATCCGACTCAAAAAGAAAAAACTCCCCTTTACTTAAACATAGAGATTCGATAGTAATCGACACCGGAAAATTAAATAAGCAAGCAATGTTAAAAAAAATGTCTAAACATATAGAAGGATTATTAAACAATTAATATGCCAATTGAGCAAGAATTAGAAAACATAAGCTCCTCTCATAAAGAATTTAAAAGTTTATTAGAACAAGATTTTAAAGATAGAAAGTTAAAAGAAAATGAAATTATTAAAGCCACAGTCACAGAAATTACTAAGAACTTCATAGTTGTAGATTGTAAGGCTAAAATGGAAGGCATGATACCTATAGAGGAGTTTAAAAATGATAATGAACTCTCACAAATTAAGATTGGCTCACTAATAGATGTTTACCTAGAAAGAATTGAAAGCTTTAAAGGAGAGATAGTTATTTCAAGAGAAAAAGCTAGGAAAATGAAAGCATGGAAAAAATTAGAAAAAGTTTTTGAAACTCAAGAAGAGATGACGGGTTATATCACGGGGAGGGTTAAAGGAGGTTATATAACTACTGTTGATGGATTGCCTTGCTTTATGCCCTCTTCACAAATTGATGTAAGACCACTAAAAAAAGTAGATCATTTGCTTAATACACCTGTTAAGGTTATTGCAACCCGAATTGACAAAAATCGTGGGAATGTATGTGTTTCCAGAAGAGCAGTACTAGAAAAAAGTAAAAATGCTGAAGTTACTGAGGCATTAAAAAATATAAAAGAAGGTGCTATCATTGAAGATGCAATTGTAAAAGCAACTACAGATTGGGGAATTTTTTTAGATATAAATGGAATAGATGCATTGTTGCATGTTTCTGATTTGAGCCACGGACGAGTCAAAAAACCTTCTGATTTGGTTACGATAGGTCAAAAACTTAAGGTAAAAATATCCAAAATTGATAAACAAACCAATAGAGTATCTGCATCTGTAAAAGCTCTAACAGCAGACCCATATGAAAAAATAGAAAAAAAATATAAAGTTGGAGAAATATATGAAGGTGTAGTCACAAAAATAATGGATTACGGTTGTTTTGTAAAAATTGAAGAAGGTGTTGAAGGCCTAATACATAATTCTGAATTAGACTGGACTAATAAAAATATTAATCCGAATAAAATTTTAAGCGTCTCTCAAAAAATTAAATTTAAAATAGTAAGTATTGACAAAGATTTAAAAAGAATTTCTTTATCCTATAAAGCAACACTAGATAATCCGTGGAGTAAAATTCAAAATCAATTAGACAAACAAGTTAAAATAAAAATAAATAATATAACTGATAAAGCAATTTTTGGAGAGCTTGTTGACTCAGGTTTGTCAGGTATGTTGCATTACAAGGAAATATCATACCTGGAAAATGTTGAAGATCTTAAGAAATTTAAAAAAAATGACATAATAGATGTTAAGATCTTAGATATTAAGGATGAAAAAATTAGATTTTCAAAACGGGCATTGGATAAAGATCCTCTGGATTGGTTTAAGGACAACAATAAAAAAGTTGGAGATATAATTACAACTAGGATTTTTGAAGTGCTTAAGACAGGTGTAAAAGTTGCTATAGATCAAGAAAAAAAATTAATTGTCACTATCAAAAAAATAGATTTGGCTAAAGACTCTGTAGACGCAAGGCCAGAAGTGTTCTCAAAAAACAACGCTTTAGATGCTAAGATCACAGAACTTGACTTAGCTAATCGTAAGATAAAGCTTAGTGTAAAAGCTGCTCAAATAGATGAAGAAAAATCTTTAATAGCTAAATTTGGAGAAGGTGCAACCAAATCTGGAGCAACTCTAAAAGGTATATTTGAAAAAGCTATTGGTAAAAAAGGGAAAAAAGAAAAATAATTGTCTCGAACAAAGCTTATAACTCAGCTTAAAGAAAAAAATCCTCAACTAAATAAAAACGAATTAGAAGCCATAATTGATATTTTTTCAAAAAATATTTCTGAAGCATTAAAAAATGGAAATAGTGTAGAAGTACGTGGTCTAGGACGATGGTATTGTAAAAAATTAAAAGAGAATTTTAATGCACGAAACCCTTTAACCAATGAAAATATATACAAACCAGAACGTCTTAAGGTAAGATTTAGGTCTTCAAAAAAATTAAATAAAATAATAAACGAATGAGAACTATATTTATTGCTATTGATACAGATAAAATAAGCGAAGCTAAAAAAATAATTTCTCAGACACAAACTAATAAACTCGATATTGGTTATAAATTTGGTTTAGAGTTCTTTTACTCTAAAGATGGCCGTAAGTTTATTTCAAAACTGAGACAAAAAAAAATATTTTTAGACATTAAAGCTTCAGATATTCCTGCAACTTGCTCTAAAGCTATTAATTCAATTAAGGATCTTAAAAACATAAATTATATTACGGTGCATGCTAACGCAGGTGAAGAAACAGTGAAAGCAGTTGTCAAAACTGCAAAACAAACTCTTCCTAAGCTGAGGATATTATTAGTGACTGTTTTAACTAGCATATCAAATACTTCTATAAAAAAAATAGGTCACACAAGATCTATTACTGAATTGGTTAAAAAGCAGGCGCTTATAGCTAAAGCTTGTAAATGTCACGGAATTGTTTGTGCAGGATCGGATTTAAAGTTTGTAAGAAAAATATTCAAAGGTGAAATAATTACTCCGGGCATCCGTCTTAAAGGTGACAGCGCTGGAGATCAAAAAAGAATTATGGGTCCTAAAGAGGCTTTTAAAAATGGTAGCACTGCTCTTGTTATGGGGAGATCTATTATAAAGGGCAACGTCAAGAATAATATTTCAAGATTAATTAAAGAATTAAAGTAATGAAAATCAAAATTTGTGGTTTAAATATAACCAGAGATGTTCAATTATGTATTGATCTCAAAATTAATTTTTTAGGTTTTGTGTTCTATAAAAAGTCTCCTCGAAACATAAATTTAAAAGATATCAAAAAACTCTCTAAATTTAACAAAAATAATTCTTCTTTTGTTGCGGTTACTGTAGACCCAACTGATGAATTCATTAAAAAAAATTTATTAGGCAACTTTAAATATATTCAACTCCACGGTTCTGAGACACCAGAAAGAGTTGTACAAGTAAAAAGTATGGGCCTTAAAGTCATTAAGGCCATTAAAGTTAAAGAAGAAAAAGATATTAAAAAATATAAAGAGTTTAATGATGCTGATATAATATTATTTGATACACCGGGTATGGAAAAATCAATAGAATTTCCTAAAAATTTAATTATGCAGCTTCCTTTAGGTGAAAAATATGCATTAGCGGGTTCTATCTCTGAGAATAATGTAGAAATTATTAGTAAATTAGGGGTTAACTTTTTTGATTTATCATCTAGTTTAGAGAATCAATTAGGTTACAAGGATCATCGTAAAATTGAAAAATTTGTAAATAAAATTAATGAGCTTAAAGATTAAAAAAAATATCCCTCTTATTGACCAACATGACAAAAACTTTATGTATGGTGGAAAATTTGGTGGTAATTTTATTCCAGAAACTCTAAAAAAACCTATTGACGATTTAACGAAATTATTTGCAAAGTTAAGGAAAGATAAAAAATTTCTAAAGGAAAGAGATTATTATTTCAAAACGTATGTTGGTGCTCCTACACCTTTTATAAAGCTGGATAATTTAACAGACTATCTCGGAGGTGCTCAAATATATGCAAAAGTGGTGTCTGAAGCCAACGGTGGCGCTCATAAGATCTATAATGCTACCGTTCATTGCATGATAGCAAAAAAAGCAGGTAAGAAATTTGTTGTCGGAGATACTGGCGCAGGTTATGCAGGCAAAATGCTTTCTATGGCAGCTAAAAAATTTGGCCTTAAGTGTAAAATTTTCATGGGTGCTAAAGATATTAAAAGACAAAGACCTAACGTCGAAGCTATGAAAAAAAACGGGGCTGAAATAGTTCCTGTTACAACTGGAAGTCAAACACTAGTGGATGCTGTGAGTGAATGTATGCGGTATTGGGTTTCAAATTGTGACACAACACATATGTGTGTTGGGTCAACAGTGGGCCCTAACATATTCATTAAAATTTGTGCATGGAGCACAGCTCAAATTTCAAGAGAATTAATGAAACAAGTTAGAGATGAATTTGGAAAAATACCAGATAAATTAAAATTAATTAATTGTGTTGGAGGTGGTAGTTCTGCTGCGGGATTTTGGAACGAATTTATGGATACACATGCCGAGTTTATTGGTGTTGAAGCTGGAGGCCCAAAAAACAGTAAACTTCACGCGGCACCATTAACTAATGGATCTAAAATCGGAATTCTGCATGGTGCCGCTCAATATGTTATACAAGATAAAGAGGGTCAGATAGGATCGACAGAATCAATTTCTAGCGGACTTGATTACCCTGGAATTTCTCCGCTTCATTGTTTTCTTAAGGACACAAAAAGAGCTAGATATTCATCTGCAACTGATGAAGAGGCTCTTCAAGCCTATCAATTAGTTTCTAAACTTGAAAATATTTCCCCTTCACTTGAGCCTTCGCATGCATTTGCAGAAGCGATTAAATTAGCTCCTAAATTAAAATCATCTGAAGTTATTATAGTTAACAGTTGTGGAGACAGTATAAAAGATCAAGATATTATTAAACAAAAATTAGGATCATATGTAAGATGAAATCAAAGATTGCTATGACTTTTGAAAATTGTAAAAAAGAAAAAAGGCCAGCTTTGATCACGTATACTGTTGCCGGAGACAATACTAAAAACAACTCTCTCAAAATTCTTAATAAAATTTCAAAACATGCCGATATTTTAGAACTTGGATTTGCACACAATACCCCCATAGCTGACGGTGGACAAATACAAGGTAGCTCGCACCGAGCACTTAAAAATGGAATAAAATTAAAAGATGTTTTTCAAATTGTAAAAAAATTTAAAAAAATTAATCCTGATAAACCAATTATATTAATGGGCTATTTTAACTTAATTTACCAAAATGGTGAAAATAACTTTTTAAGAAGTTGTAAATCTTCAGGAGTAGACGGATTAATTATAGTTGATCTCCCTTATCCTGAAAATAAAAACTTTGCTAATAAGTGCAAAAAAAAGTCTATAAATTTCATTCAACTTCTATCTCCAACTACATCTAAAGACAGAATGAAAAAAATCATAAAAGACTCACATGATATGATTTATTACATATCAATGCTTTCAACTACAGGTGGGAAGCTAAAAGTTTCGGCTAAAAAGATTCTTCAAAACTATAATGTAATCAAAAAAATAAATCCAAAAAAAAACCTTGTCATTGGATTTGGAATTACAGATAAGACCATAACTTCTCTAAAATCTGCTAATGGACTCGTTGTGGGCAGCATGTTATGTAAAACAATAACAAATTCGCTCAAAATGGGACAAAATCCTGTCACAAAATTAGAGAAAGTTGTGTACAATCTAAAAAGAAAAATAATATGAATTGGATCACAAAATTTATTAAGCCAAAAATAAAGTCTCTTTTTGAAAAGAAGTCCTCAAAGATTGAAGAAAATCTTTGGACAACATGCGGCTGTAAAAACTTAATTTATAAAGAAGATTTAGAGTCCAATCAAAAAGTTTGTCCTAAGTGCGGTGCTCATCATAAGTTAACATGCAGAGAAAGATTTAAAATTTTTTTTGACAATAAAGAATTTGAATTAATTGAAACACCATTGCCTAAAGATGATCCATTAAATTTTCAAGATAAAAAGAAATATTCTGATCGTTTAAAAGCTGCTCGTAAATTAACAGGCCAAGATGATGCAGTTTTAGTTGCAAAAGGAAAAATTCAAAGTATTGATATTGTAGCAGGATCGCAGGATTTTAGATTTATCGGAGGGTCATTTGGTGCTGCATCCGGCGAGGCTTTTATTGCCGGCGCTCAACATGCTATTGAAAATAATATACCTTATGTGTTCTTTAGTTGCTCTGGAGGCCAACGTATGATGGAGTCGTCTATTGCATTAATGCAAATGTCTAGAACGGCTTTAGCTGTAAACGAATTAAAAAAAAAAAATATTCCTTTTGTTGTAGTTCTTACCGACCCTACAACAGGCGGTGTAACTGCTTCGTGGGCAATGTTAGGTGATATCTTGATTGCGGAACCGAAGGCAACTATTGGTTTTGCAGGTAGGCGTGTAATTCAAGATACTGTTAGGGAGACTTTGCCAGATGAATTTCAAACAGCAGAATATGTAAAAGATCATGGAGGTATTGATTTGGTTGTTGAGAGACAATACTTAAATACAACAATTGGAACATTACTAAATGTTCTATTGAAAAAAGGAGAGGCTCAAGCTAAACAAGACACGAATGTCACAGTCGATAAGTCTCTACAAGCAGCTAGCTAATCATAAGCTTTTTAACAAAACTATAAACTTTGATTTAACAAGAATTAAATTAGTTCTTAAAAAATTAAGTCATCCTGAAAGAAAGCTAAATAATGTAATTAATTTTTTAGGCTCTAGTGGAAAATTTACAACTCTGCATTCTGTTAAAAGTTTTATCGAAGCTAATAATCAAACTGCTACAGCTTATATTTCGCCATCACTTAAAGATATTAAAGAAAGATTTTGGTTGGGTGACAGATATCTAACTCATACAGAATTCAAACAATCAATTAAATTAATTGAAAAAACAAAAATACCTTTAACTATTTTTGAAGTTCTTACTGTGATTTATATTATGAATGCCTCACAACAAAAAGTTGATTATCATCTTGTTGAGGCTGGTGCTCTTTTTGCTAAAGACTCTACAAATGTTTTCGATTTTCCTTTAGCTCAAGTAGTTGTTAATATAAATAAGCAACATCTAAACTTTCTAAACAAAAATAAAAAAACTCTAGATGAAGTAATTTATCAAAAAGTAGGATTTTTAAGCAATTTTACTCATATTTATGTAGGTAAACAATCACCTTATGTTTTAGATAAAATCAAAAAAAATCTTAGGCAAAATAAAAGTAAAATTACCTACGCAAATACTTGGAAATTAATTAAAAAAAATAATCATTATTTTTACCAAGATAAAAAATTTCAAATTAAAATAAATACGAAGAATATTCATTCTATGGGATTACTGAATAATTTATGTCATGCAATAAAAATTGCTTTAGATCTAAAAATAGAGAAAAAGATAATAGAAAAAACAATTCCCAAAATTAGGTTTGAAGGGCGTTTTCAATACTTAAATAAAGGAAAAATTAAAAACAGGTTACATAAAAATGAGAAAATTATGTTGGATGGTGCTCATGCTGAAACGGATGCTAAAAATCTTTCAAATTACTTGAGATCTATAAATGACCCAAAATATGGTATTTGGGCAATGATGAAAAACAAAGAACCAGAGCTATTTATAAAACAATTAAAAGATATTTTTAAAAAAATTATTACTATTCCAATTGAAAATGAAAATGGATCTATGAAAGCTAAAGATCTTTACCGAATAGCAGTTAAAAACAAGTTAAATGTTGAAAAAGCTAATGACTTTAACGAAGCTATAAAGAAAATTTCTTCTAAAGAAAAAAAAGTTATCGTTTGTTTCGGCTCGCTTTATAATGTTGGAAACATTTTAAATAAAAATTAGATATGTGGTTGAATAAACTCCAGCATATCTTTTTCACTCGTAGCCCCAACTTTAGTGCCAACAAGTTTTCCACCTTTAAATAATAAAACAGTTGGAACGCCCCTTACAGAATACTTCGTTGGTTCGTTAGGCTGACTTTCAATATCATGATAGTAACAGTCAATCTTATCTGACATATCATTGGATATTTTTTCTATAATTGGTTTTAATTGCTGACAAGGTCCACACCAACTTGCAGAAAATTGAATTAAATTTAATTTGCCTCCGTTAATTTGTTCTTGAAATTTTTCGTCTGTTGAATCTTTGAATGCCATACACTCTAAATAAGTATTTTTGTTTTATTGTCAACTATACAGATGAATAATGTTTTTCTAGTTCTTCAACGTATGCGTTAATTTCGTCTAAAATTTTTAATTTATCTGGCTCACCTTGTTTCTCAAATTTAGCTCGCAAAGTATCAATCTCTGAATAAGTTCTAGGAATAGTATTCCACTTTTCATTATTAGTGCTGAGTAACTTTTTTGCAGTATCTTTATGGATTAAATTGTAGTCTTCTTTGCTAAGAACGTCAGGTTTTTCCATATAAAGCAATTTTTTTCCAAAATATTGTAATCTTTCATCTTTGAATTTTGAAATTACTTGTATTTTTTTATCCCACTCTGCTGAATGAAATTCAGGCATGATTTTGTTATCTTCAGCTGTAGTGAATTTAGAATAAATACTTTCTTCATTATATAAGTCTTCTTGTGATTTATTTTGTTCTTTTTCCTCGGCTTCAGAACTTTTTATTGACTGAATTTTTTCAGCAAATTCTTTATTTTCTCTCACCATTTTTGCTCTGGCTTCTAGTTTGGCAGTACCTATAATTTTGTATTCGTCAAATTTATCTCCATAAGATGGGTTCATAATTACTGGATGTTTGTTGTGTCTTACAGTTCTTATAAATTTTGGTTGTTTTTTCATTGCGGCTTCTAATTCATTTAAAGGCATATTTAAATATGGAGAGGGATCATGTTTTAAATCAAAACATAAAGGCCATTGGTATTGTGGGTGCTGACATACAAATGTTTGAACATATGGTCTACTTTTTCCATAAAAATACTCATTAGTACAAAAAAATAATTCTTTTTTTATTAGATCTAAAGACTGTGTTTTATCCATAGTTAACATGCTAGCTTTCCAAACATTGGGAGCGTTTTTAGAAATCAATTTTGCAATTCCAACAGTTGCTATGACATCTCCTATGGCGCTATGTGCATCTCCATGTTCAATTCCATTTAAGGGAGCCATTTGATCTAATTTATAAACATCATTACCTTTCTCGTTTACAGAATTCTTTAACGTGTTTGGATAATAAAGATTTGCTGCTCTGGCTAAGCTGAGCACGTCTCCTCTTGTGTTCCCGTTTGTGCTAGTTAGATATGGGTACTCTAAAGTTTGAAAAAGAGTACATCTTAAAAATTCTTCATCAAACTCTATGCTGTTAAAACCAATGTAAGTTGCCTTACCCCATCTTTTTAAAGTATCAACAAATTGCCTAATCATTTGATAATGAGATAAGTTAGAATTTTTTAACATTTGAGGAGTAGACTTATTTACAATTAAAGCCATAGCTTCTGGGATTATTCCTGGGCTTAGTCTGCATCTTGCATCAAACCTATCTAGTTCATCAAGATT
>Ga0209630_10003529_pt1 | contig 14233 bp, 15 predicted proteins | sample COG_01_FD_184745 | JGI IMG/M metagenome (GOLD analysis project Ga0209630, IMG submission 184745) | Pelagic Microbial community sample from North Sea - COGITO 998_met_01 (SPAdes) (version 2) | ecosystem: Environmental > Aquatic > Marine > Neritic zone/Coastal water | place: Helgoland, sampling... | reverse complement strand
GGGCGCCGCCGGGGCGGTCGCGGAGGCGCCGCCGAGGTCGCGGGTCGCGCCGCCGGCGTCGGCATAGGCCTTGATGGCCGATTTCAGGTCCTTGACGATCGCTGCCAGCTGTTTGGCCATGACCTGCGGATTGTCGGAGGCGAACTGCTTCAGCGTCCGGATACGCTCGATCAGGGCCATGACCTGGGCCTTCGCCTGGGCCTTGAGCGAGTCCCGTCGTTGTTTCTGCATGTCGCCAAGCGCGGTCGCGACGGTGTGGGCGGCTCCGGTCTTTTCGGACGCCCTGTCCGACGCCTTCGTGGAATTGGCGGAGTCCGCCTTCAGCAGGGCGGCGAGGGTCGCGGCGGGCTTTTCGGCCGCCGCCTTGAGGTCTGTTTTGAAACCCGTGGCCTGTCTGGCGAGGGTCAGCGTGGCGAGCGTCATCGGATCCGAGCTTTCTGCTGGAAGCCCGGATCCTGACACAGAGAGACTAAGCGGGGCTTTACGAGGCCCGGGTCGGTAGTCAGTTACCGCGTGTAATAGTAATCCGCGATCTGGCAGACGTTGATGTTGCGGCGTTCGAGGACCTGGCCGTTGGTGAACTCGGCGCGGAAGTCGTAGACGCAGGCGCCCGAGCCGTCGTCGATGTTGACGGTCCAGTTGCGGCCCGAGGCCAGGGTGTCGGAGCCCAGGATATCCTCTTCCCAGCTGTCGGTGCGGGCGTCGGACGCATAGAAGCGCAGCATGGTCCAGCCGGTCTGATTGTGGACGGTGACGCGGCGGTTATAGCCGTCGCGCGACTGGGCGACCTTCACAACGGCGACGGGCTTGGCGACGAGGGTCGCCTGGGTGGGTTCGGCGGCGACGGCCGAGCCGGCGCCGACGAGGGCGAGGCCGATCAGGGCGTTGCGGGCGATAGAGGCGAACTTGGTCATGGCGTGATCCTTTCCCCGGACGGCAGGCCGTGGCGGCGTCCGTCGATGAGGAAAGTTACCGCCGTTCCGCCAGAAGGGCTCCTGACGGGGTCTGACGGCGGCTGACGGGCCCTGACGAAAGGCTCCCGGAGAGCAAAGAGTCCTCGGGTTGAATCCCGACGTTGCACATCAAGGCCTTGCGGGGCATGAGGGCTTTCCCATATCCGCACCAGCCGGAGAGGCCCCGGAATCACTGGGGGCTTTCCAACGGAAACCATCCAACCGTCCCTCTGCTGAGGGGCATCAAGACAACCGGGGACGGTCACGCGCGGCGCTTAGCTTGAAAAGGCCGCCGCACCGCCCGCCAGACGGAGAGACAGAAAAGCCTATGGCCAAGATTATCGGCATCGACCTCGGCACGACCAACTCATGCGTCGCGGTCATGGACGGCAAGAACCCCAAGGTCGTGGAAAACGCCGAGGGCAACCGCACGACCCCGTCGGTCGTCGCCATCCAGGACGCGGGCGAGACCCTGGTCGGCCAGCCGGCCAAGCGCCAGGCGGTCACCAACCCGACCAACACCTTCTTCGCCATCAAGCGCCTGATCGGCCGCAATTTCGACGACCCCGTCGTGGCGAAGGACAAGGGGATGGTCCCCTATGAGATCGTCAAGGGCCCGAACGGCGACGCCTGGGTCAAGGCGAACGGCAAGGACTATTCGCCCCAGCAGATCTCGGCCTTCACCCTGATCAAGATGAAGGAGGCCGCAGAGGCCTATCTCGGCGAGAAGGTCACCCAGGCCGTCATCACCGTTCCCGCCTACTTCAACGACAGCCAACGTCAGGCGACCAAGGACGCCGGCAAGATCGCCGGCCTGGAAGTGCTGCGCATCATCAACGAGCCGACCGCGGCGGCCCTGGCCTATGGCCTGGACAAGAATGACGGCCAGAAGATCGCCGTCTACGACCTGGGCGGCGGCACCTTCGACGTCTCGGTTCTGGAAATCGGCGACGGCGTGTTCGAGGTGAAGGCCACCAACGGTGACACCTTCCTGGGCGGCGAGGACTTCGACCTGCGTCTGGTCGACTATCTGGCCGACGAGTTCAAGAAGGAGCAGGGCGTCGACCTGCGCTCGGACAAACTGGCCCTGCAGCGCCTGAAGGAAGAGGCTGAAAAGGCCAAGAAGGAGCTGTCGTCCACGACCTCCTACGAGGTCAACCTGCCCTTCATCACCATGAACGCCTCGGGCCCGCTGCACCTGAACATCAAGCTGTCGCGCGCCAAGCTGGAAGCCCTGGTCGAAGACCTGATCCAGCGCACCATCGAGCCCTGCGCCAAGGCGCTGAAGGACGCGGGCCTCAAGGCCTCGGACATCGATGAAGTTGTCTTGGTCGGCGGCATGACCCGCATGCCCGCCGTGCAGGAAGCCGTGAAGAAATTCTTCGGCAAGGAGCCCCACAAGGGCGTGAACCCTGACGAGGTCGTGGCCCTGGGCGCCGCCGTTCAGGCCGGCGTCCTGCAAGGCGACGTCAAGGACGTGCTGCTGCTGGACGTGACCCCGCTGACCCTGGGCATCGAGACCCTGGGCGGCGTCTTCACCCCGCTGATCGAACGCAACACCACCATCCCGACCAAGAAGAGCCAGGTCTTCTCGACCGCCGACGACAACCAGTCGGCCGTGACGATCCGGGTCTTCCAGGGCGAACGCCCGATGGCGGCGGACAACAAGGTCCTGGGTCAGTTCGACCTGATGGGCATTCCGCCGGCGCCGCGCGGCCTTCCGCAGATCGAGGTCGCCTTCGATATCGACGCCAACGGCATCGTCCACGTCACCGCCAAGGACAAGGCGACCAACAAGGAGCAGTCGATCCGCATCCAGGCCAACGGCGGCCTGTCGGACGCCGACATCGACAAGATGGTCAAGGAAGCCGAGGCCAACGCCACGGCCGACAAGGCCAAGAAGGACCTGGTCGAGGCGAACAACGCCGCCGAAAGCCTGATCCACTCGACCGAGAAGGCCCTGGCCGAACACGGCGACAAGGTCGGCGCCGACGAGAAGGGCGCGATCGAAACCGCCCTCGCCGATCTGAAGGCCGCCAAGGAAGCCGGCACAGACCCGGAAGACATCCGCGCCAAGACCAACACCCTGGTCCAGGCCTCGATGAAGCTGGGCGAGGCCATGTACGCCCAGTCGGCCGGTTCGGGCGATGACGCGACGGCGACCGCCGACGACGGCGTGGTCGACGCCGAGTTCGAGGAAGTCGACGGCGACGACGACGAAAAGAAGAGCGCGTAAGTCACACGCTCTCCGAAACTTGAGGGCCCCGCTTGTCAGACGGCAGCGGGGCCTTCTTTTATGAAGGTTGCATCACACGACCCGCTTACCATGTGTCTGACAGGCACTGATTGGGTCACCGGACCGCGCCGATCGCCCGCAGAGGCGACGCCGGGCCGCAAGGGATAGAGGACGAGTTCGCCCGATGGCGCGTGACTATTACGAGATTCTGGAGGTCGAGCGGACCATCGACGCCGCCGGACTGAAATCCAGCTATCGCAAACTGGCCATGATCCACCACCCGGACCGCAACGGCGGCTCCGAAGAATCGATGGCGAAGTTCAAGGAAATCTCCGAGGCCTATACCGTTCTGTCGGACGAGCAGAAGCGCGCCGCCTATGACCGCTACGGCCATGCGGGCGTAAACGGCGGAGGCGGCGGTGGTTTCGGCGGCGGCCAGCAGGGCTTCCACGACGTCAACGACATCTTCTCCCAGGTCTTCGGCGACGCCTTCGGCGACGTCTTCGGCGGACGCGGCGGCGGCCGGCAGAACAACGGCCCGCGGCGCGGCTCGGACCTGCGCTACGACCTCGAGATCACCCTGGAGCAGGCCTACAAGGGCGCCGAGGTCGAGATCTCGGTCCCCTCGACCCTGACCTGCGAAACCTGCGAGGGCACGGGCGCCAGGAAGGGCGCCAAGCCGACCACATGTTCGACCTGCGCCGGCCAGGGCCGGGTGCGTCAGGCCAACGGCTTCTTCCAGGTGGAGCGCACCTGCCCCAGCTGCGGCGGGGCCGGCCAAAAGATCTCGCAGGCGGATGTCTGCACGACGTGTCACGGCCATGGCCAGGTTCGCAAGACCCGCACCCTGAACCTGAAGGTTCCGGCAGGCGTGGACGACGGCTCGCGCATCCGCCTGACGGGCGAGGGCGACGCCGGCCAGCGCGGCGGCCCGCGCGGCGACCTCTATGTCTTCATCTCCGTCCAGCCGCACGAGCTGTTCGAACGCGACAACCTCGATCTGCTGTGCACCGTGCCGGTGCCAATGACGGTCGCGGCCCTGGGCGGCGAGATCGAGGCCCCCTGTCTGGTGTCCGAGGCCTGTGACGGCCAGTGCAAGGCCCCGGTGGTCGTTCCCGCCGGCGCCCAGACCGGCAAGACCGTCCGCATCAAGGGCAAGGGCATGCCCCACCTGAACGGCCGCCAGCGCGGCGATCTGGTGGTGGAGCTGTTCGTCGAGACCCCGACCGACCTGACCCCGCGCCAGAAGGAGCTGATGCAGGAGCTGGCCCAGTCGTTCGGCGAGAGCCAGAACCCGCGCAACACCTCGTTCGCCGGCAAGGCCAAGCGCTTCTGGGCCGATATCCTCGGTTCCGAGCCGGATCCCTCGAAAGAGACTGCGGCGTAAGCCGGTTCGTGCTTAGAGTGCGTCGATGAGCGGAATCTTTCATGCCGGTATCTCCGGCGCACGCGGCCGGATGGGCCGTGCGGTCGATCAGGTGCTGGATGAGCGCGACGACGTCATGGTCGCCGTGCGCTTCGACTGGGGCGAGACCCCCGACCTGAGCCTGTGTGACGTGGTCATCGACTTCTCGACGGCCGAGGCCTCCACGGCGCTGGCGGAGCTGGCGGCCGAACGCGGCGGCCCGGCCCTGGTCATCGGCTCGACAGGCTTTTCGCCGGAGCAGGACGCCCGGATCGTCAAGGCGGCCGAAAAGGTCGCCATCGTGCGCAGCGGCAACTATTCCCTGGGGGTCAATATCCTGATCGGCCTGGTCGAGCACGCCGCCCTGCGGCTGGACGCGCGCGACTGGGACATCGAGGTGATCGAGGCCCATCACCGGCTCAAGGTCGACGCTCCCTCGGGCACGGCCCTGATGCTGGGCGAGGCGGCGGCCAACGGACGCGGCCATGACCTCGAGGAGGTCCGCCAGAAGCCCTATGACGGCATCACCGGCGAGCGCGAGCCGGGCAAGATCGGCTTTGCCTCGATCCGCGGCGGCGGCATCGTCGGCGAGCATACGGTGCTGTTCGCCTCCAAGGACGAGACCCTGACCCTGAGCCATTCGGCCATCGACCGCAGCCTGTTCGCCAAGGGCGCGGTGGCGGCGGCCGCCTGGGTCCGCACGCGCCGCCCGGGCCTTTACGACATGCAGGACGTGCTTGGCTTCAGGCAGGCGTAGCCTGCCTGATCCTTGTTCGGGTCGCTTCGCGACGCGGTCGCTCACTACTTGAGCGCAACTCCCTTCTTTCGTCACCCTCCGGCGAGCGTAGCGAGACCGGGGGACCCAGCGGCGCGCGCGAGCGCGGACGTGGCCCTGACGAGATGCATCAACATCCTGCCTGAACAGCTCGCCTTCGGCGCCGCTGGGTTGCCCGATCAAGTCGGGCAATGATGAAAGGAAGAAGGCGCTAGTGCGCGTGGCGATGCCCGTGAGAGCGGAAGGCCGTGCCCGTGAGCAAGGTCTTCAGGAAGAAGAAGATCGCGATCACGATGGCATAGCCGAGGAACAACGCCAGGGCGGTCATCCAGAAGCTCATCGTCATGATGTCCGGCAGGGCGATCTGGCCACCGTCCAGCGCCGGACGCAGCATGACCACCAGACGGTCGACGATGACGGCGCCCAGGGCCGTGCCCCACAGGCTGCGCCAGGCCGGCATCACCAAGGCGGCGATCAGGGCGATGATCAGCCCTACCACCTGATTGACGCCGTCGAAGCCGCCCTGGGCCAGGGCGAACAGGCCGCTCAGAAGCGAACCGATCTGATCGAGGAAGTTTTCCATCACGCACCGCTCCTGTTGATTGAGGGCCCGCCGGAAACACAGCTTGGCCGCATGAAGCAGGGTTAACGCCGATCTTCCGGATTCGCTCCGCCCGCGCGTGCGCGATTTCAACCGGACAGAGGAGCACGGCTCCGCTAGACAGCGCGGATGATCGGCAAGGCCTTGAAACCATGAGCGGGACGGCGACCGCACAGACCGACCGGATCGCGTTCGGCATCGCCCTGAGGATCGCCTCGGCGGGCTTCTTCTCGATCATGTCGGCAGTGCTCAAGCTGGCGACGACCCATGGGGTCAATGCGCCCGAAATGCTGTTCTACCGCGCCCTGTTCGGCCTGCCCGTGGTGCTGGTCTGGGTCCTGACCATGCATGGGGGCGTTCGGGTGCTGGGGACGGAACGGCCCTGGGCCCATCTGTTCCGCAGCGGGCTCGGCATCGCCTCGATCCTGTGCACCTTCCACGCCCTGACCCTGCTGACCCTGCCGGACGCGGCGACACTGGGCTTCACCGCCCCGATCTTCGCGACCATCCTCGCGGGGCTGATCCTGAAGGAAGCCATCGGGCGCCATCGCTGGATCGCCGTCCTGGTCGGCTTCATCGGCGTCGCCGTGGTGCTGAGGCCGGGATCCGGACACGCCCCGCCGCCGGACGGGGTGGTGTTCGGCCTGCTGGCCGCGCTCGGCACCGCCGGCGTGACGGTGACCCTGCGCCAGCTCAAGGACACCGAACATGTGGCCGCGATCGTCTTCTGGTTCTTCTCGGCCTCGGTGGTCGTGGGCGGACTGATGCTGCCGTTCTTCGGCCACTGGCACGACCTGCCGACCTACGGGCTTCTGGCCGCGGGCGGGTTCGCCGGGGCGCTGGCCCAGCTGAGCTCGGCCGCCTCGCTCAAGGCCGCCCCGGTCGCGACGGTGGCGCCCTTCGACTATCTCCAGATCGTCGGGGCGGTGATCTTCGGCTGGTGGCTGATGAACAGCCCGCCCAGCCTGAACACCTTGGTCGGCGGCGTCCTGATCGCCGCCAGCGGCCTCTACACCGTCTGGCGCGAGCACAAGCGCAGCAAGGACCGGCTGGTCCAGACGACGTCGGCGCCGGTCTAGGGGCACCGGTTCAGGGGCGCGTATCTTCGCCGGCGGTATAGGCCGGCAGCAGTCGGACCGCCGTCTCGAACGCCGCCCTGATGTCGGTTTCGCTGAACCCCTGATCCCACAGTTCCGTCGCGAGCGCCTTCATGGCCTCGTCGAGCACAGGCTGCTCCGGCCAGGGATTGGACTTGTGAAGATCCTTCAGCTCGCCGCCCAGAGCATGAACGACGTCGAACAGGCGGCTCTGCCAGAGATCGGCGGCGTCCATCGAATACCCCATCTACCGGCCCGTTGAGCCGAAGCCGCCGGCGCCGCGTGTGGTCTCGTCCAGGCTGTCGACCTCGGCGATCACGGCCTGAGCATGCGCTGCGATAACAAGCTGGGCGATGCGTTCGCCGCGCTGGATCACGAAGGTCTCGGCGCCGTGGTTGATCAGGATCACCCCGACCTCGCCGCGATAGTCGCTGTCGATCGTTCCGGGCGAGTTCAGGCAGGTGACGCCGTGCTTGAGCGCCAGACCAGAGCGGGGCCGCACCTGGGCCTCCCAGCCGGGCTCCAGGGCGATCTTCAACCCCGTGGGCACGAGGGCGCGTGCGCCCGGCGCCATTGTCAGGGGCGCATCGGCGGGCACGGCGGCGCGCAGGTCCATTCCGGCCGAACCGGTCGTCTCATAGGCCGGCAGGGCCAGCCCCTCTGAATGGGGCAGGCGCTGGATCCGCAGGGTGGTCATTCAGGCTTTTCCGGAGGTCTTGGGAGGGGTGGGCTGGAAGTGGTCGGCGATCCGGGCGGCGAGGGCGCGGGCGATGGCGGTCTTGGGCTGGCGCGGCCAGCTCTCGGTCCCCTCGCGGGTCACCAGAAGCACGGCGTTACCGTCCGAGCCGAAGACGTCGTCGGAGACGTCGTTGCCGACAATCCAGTCGCAACCCTTCCTCGACAGCTTGGCGCGGGCGTTGGCCTCCAGATCCGTGGTCTCGGCGGCGAATCCGATGACGAGGGCGGGGCGGTTGGGGCCGGGGGCGGCGATACCGGCGAGGATGTCGGGGTTCTCGATCAAGGCCAGGGTCGGCGGGCCGCCCGGGCCCTTCTTGATCTTGCCGCCGGCGATGGTGTCGATGCGCCAGTCTGCGACGGCGGCGGACAGGACAGCGATGTCGGCCGGAAGCGCGGATTCCGTCGCCGCCTTCATCTCAAGCGCGCTCTCGACGTCGGTGCGGGTCACGCCGACGGGGACGGGCAGTCCGGTGGGGCCGGACACCAGCGTCACCTCGGCGCCGAGGGCGGCCAGAGCCGAGGCGATGGCATAGCCCTGTTTGCCGCTGGAGCGGTTGGTCAGGCCCCGCACGGGGTCGATGGCCTCGAAGGTCGGGCCGGCCGTCACGACCGCCCTGCGGCCCAGAAGCGGCCTGCCGTCAGGCCCGCTCAACAGGTCGATGATCTTGTCCAGGATGGCGGCGGGTTCGGCCATCCGGCCGGGTCCGTATTCGCCGCAGGCCATCTCCCCGTCATCGGGACCGACCACCGCCATGCCGTGGAAGCCTTCGAAGCCCTTGAGCCGCGCCACATTGGCCTGGACCGCCGGGTGCAGCCACATGCGGACGTTCATCGCGGGCGCCAGCAGGGTCTTCTTGTCGGTGGCGATCAGGGTCGTCGAGGCCAGGTCGTCGGCCAGACCGTTGGCGGCCTTGGCGATCAGGCCGGCGGTGGCGGGCGCCACCACGATCAGATCGGCCCAGCGCGACAGTTCGATATGGCCCATGGCCGTCTCGTCTTCGGGCGCGAACAGGGTCTGGCGCACCGGGTGGCCGGTCAGGGCGGCCAGAGACAGGGGGGTGACGAACTCGGCGCCCGAGGCGGTCAGGATGGTCTGGACCTCGCCCCCGGCCTTCCTGATCAGGCGGACCAGCTCCAGCGCCTTGTAGGCGGCGATGCCGCCGCCGACGATCAGCAGGATCTTGCGGGACTGGAGAGCGCCGGAGGTCATGGGCCTTCTCTAGCGGGGCGGCCTGCTTGCGTCGAGGCGGCGCACAACCTCAAAAAAGAACATTGCGGGAACATGCAACCTATGCATAACTGGGTTCAGCGATGCAAGGGAGGGTTGGATGGGCGGAATGATCATCAGGACCGGGACGGCGCTGGGCGTCGGCGCGGTGCTTCTGTTGGCGGGCGGCTGCGACAACGGGCCGTCGGCGGTGCAGACGCGGGATCGGGCGGGCGAGGCCGGCGCGGTTCTGACCACCGCGGCGCTCGGCGGACCCGCCCAGGCGGCAGGCGCGGACTCCGGCGGCGCGGCGGCGGCGGAAAAGGGAGTGGTCACCGCCAACCGGCGCGAGACGGCCGACGCCAAGATCGTACGTCTGTACGAACGCAACGGCGCGGCCTTCGGGGCGCGCTCGGCCGAGGACTATGCGGCGCGGATGAAGGCCTTCGCCGACCACCCGCCGGCGGGGGCCGATACGGCGAAGCGACCGAACGGCGACACCCTCTACTACCAGGCCTCGACCAACACCTTCGCCGTGGTGGCCCGGGATGGTACGCCACGGACCATGTTCAAGCCCGACGACGGTGCGACCTACTGGGCCGAACAGAAGTCGCGGGCGCCGACCTTCGGCGTGCGGCGCACGCCGGCCTCGGGTGCGGATTCAGGGTCCGGCTCGAACTAGAGAGGCGGCCGTTCGGGGAGGCCTTCAGGCCTCTTCCTCAGGACGGTCGGTCATCTCGCGGATCAGGTCCAGCGCCAGCTTCTGCTGCCGGTTCGACAGCTGGGGGGCCAGACGCGAAATCTCGATCGAATAGCGGGTCGAGGGGAAGTCGTGGTCAAAGGCCGCGCCGCCCTCCTCGGCCATACCCGGCGCTCCCTGGGCCAGGCCCTGGAAGAAATAGCCGATGTCGACCTTGAAGAAGCGAGCGATATCCCAGAGCTTGGACGCCGAGATGCGGTTGGCGCCCTTCTCATACTTCTGAATCTGCTGGAAGGTCAGACCGAGAGCCCGGCCCAGATCGCTCTGATTGTACCCCAGGCTGATGCGTTTTTCGCATACCCGTCTGCCTACATGACGGTCGACGGGGTGGGGTCCGTCTTCGCCTGCGCCTCTAGCCATTTTTCTCTCGCCGTATCCGCGTACTAACGCGACCGTTGTGATGCGCCGCGTTTCAGCGGCTGTCACCCAATATTATACATACGGCGGCGCTTCACATTCGGTTGCAACCTTTAGGCATCATTTTTCGCGGATTCCGCGCTGCAAACCGCGAATGGGTATCAGGTACGAAACGTACCATATGCAAAAACGCGAAAGTTTAGGACCGATTCGCCTTATGCGAGCGAATCCCCCTGAGCGCCGCAAGGGCCAGATTCCGCTCCAGCGGGCTCAGATCGGCGGCGACCTCGGCGATGGCGCGCAGGGCCGCATCGTCCGGCGCCGGATCGTGCGGATTTCCGGACGCGGGATCAAACACCGTCCCCTCCTCCGCCAACCCCGAAGCAACCCCGGCCGCGGAGCCCGCCGTCAGGCCGGCCGTATGGCCTCCTGTCGGCCCCGTCGTCGCACCGACCTTCGCGCCGGTAGCGCCCCCTTCGCCGCCGTCCGGGCTCGCGTCACGCACCGGGCCGATGGTGAAGGGCAGACCGGCATAGACCACGGACACGTCCAGACCGTAGCGGCGGCAGAACTGCCAGATGCGCGAGGCGGGAATGCGCTGGCCGCTTTCATAGCCCTGCCAGCGCCCCTCGGAGGCGCCCATGTCGGTGGCGACCTGACGGCGGGTCAGACCCAGGGCCTCGCGGAGTTCACGGAAGCGACGGCTGACGGCCGCGTCGACGTGACGGGTCCGCTCGGTCTCCTGCCGAGCCCCCGCCGCCCTCTTCCGCGCCTTCTTCATGTTGCCCGCCCGGTCCCGGGCTGGGCCAGACGGCGCCAGGGCAGGCAGATGGCCAGGCCGGCCAGGACCGCCAGCCAGAAGAACAGGTCGCCGACCCGGCCATAGAGGGTCGCCGGCGCCGGGCGCGGCAGGAAGGCGTCGATGACCCCGCTCTCGCCCGGGTTCAGCCGCTTGCCGGGGACCAGCCGCCCCCAGCCGTCGATCATCGCCGAGACCCCGGTCGGGGTGGCGCGCACCACCGGCAGGCCGGTCTCGATGGCGCGATAGCTGGCCAGATTCAGATGCTGCAGCGGCCCCGAGGTCCTGCCGAACCAGGCGTCGTTCGAGACATTGGCGATCCACGACGGCCGCGCCCCCCCGCCCGGGGTGAAGCCCGGATAGAGGCTTTCGTAGCAGATCAGCGGCTGGACGCGCGGGGCGTTGGGCAGGGTGATCGGGGCCGGTTTCGGCCCCGCGCTGAAGTCCGATGGCATATGCACCAGACTGCGGATCCCAAGCGTCCCCATCAGGTCGCCGAGCGGCAGATATTCGCCGAAGGGCACCAGCCGGTATTTGTCATAGATGGCGCTGACCCGCAGACCCGGACCGTCCCCCTCGTCATGCAGGGCGAACAGGCTGTTGAAATAGCGGTCGGGGGCGCCGGGCTTCGGCGAAGGCTCGGCCCGGGCGAGGCCCATCAGAAGCGTCTGGCCGGGCTGAAGGGCGCGGGCGATGGCCGTGGCTTCCGGGGCGCCGTCGGCGAAGACCTGATTGGCGCTGGCCGGAAGCGCCCCCTCGGGCCAGACTACGACGTCGGGCAGGCCGCCTTCGCCCGGTCTGGCGGTCAGGTTCAGATAGCGGTCGACGATCCCCTGATAGGCCTCGGGCGTCCACTTCGATTCCTGGGCCACGTCAGCCTGAACGATACGGACGAGCGTCGGCGACAGCTCCACCTTCGCCCCGTGCAGCCGGATCATCCCGCCAATCACGAGGGCCAGCAGAACCCCGGCGCCGATCAGGGCCGAGGCGGCGCGACGCTCGCGCGTGCCTGGTCCGAGAAGCGGGGCGAAGGCCGAGACGGCGGCGACGGTGACGAAGCTGAGGCCATAGACCCCGACGACCGAGGCGAACTGCGAACCCGCCGATCCAGCCTTCCAGCTGGCGCCCGCCGGGTTCCAGGGGAAGCCGGTCAGGACGTGGCCGCGCAGCCATTCCAGCAAACAGAACAGGGCGGCGAAGACGAAAACGCGGATGACGCCCGTGGGCGCGAACCGGCGATAGAGGGCGAGCGCCGTCCCCCAGAAGAGACCCAGACCGGCGGGCAGGAGGCTGGCGGCGAAGGGCGCCATCCAGGCCTGCGACGGATCGACCTGAAACGCCTCGGCGACCCACCAGCAGGAAATGAAGAAATAGGCGAAGCCGCCCAGCCAGCCCATCCAGAAGGCCCCGCGCTTCGTCTCCGACCCCTCGGCCAGCAGCATGAGCAGCGGATAGCCCAACAGGCCCGGTAGAACCCCGAAAGGCGGATGGGCCAGGGCGGCGCCGACGCCGGCCAGAAGCGCCAGACCGATGCGGCCGAGGCGCAGGACCAGCCGACGGCGCTTCTCGCTGGCGGCGGCGAGATCGTGGACGGGCAGATCGGCCAGAGGTTCGGAGGTCATGCGGCCCGTTTTACTGATGGCGGAGGTGGCGGCGATTCAGAGGTCGTCAGGCAGGATGTATGGGTCCGCCACGCCCAGGCTGGCAAGCAGGGTGCGTTCTTCCGCCTCCATCGCCTCGGCCTCAGCCTCCTCCTCATGGTCGCGCCCCAGGACGTGCAGGGTCCCGTGGATGACCAGATGGGTCAGGTGGTTGGCCAGGCTCTTGCCCTGCGCCACCGCCTCGTCACGGCAGACGCCGAAGGCAAGGACGATATCGCCCAGATGGGTGGGCGCTCCGGGCATCGGCATGTCCCCGCCCGGAAAGGACAGGACATTGGTCGGCCGGTCCTTGTCGCGGAACTGGGCGTTGAGCAACTGGACGGCGCCGTTGTCGGTCAGCAGAACGACGAGGCCGCCCTCGACCTCGCCCAGCGCGGCTTGCGCGGCCCGTTCGACGATCGCCTCCGCGTCCGGCAGGGCCTCGGTCCAGTCGTCGGCCTCGATCTCAACCTCGATCATGCAGAAGGATCTTCGAGGTCGGCCTTCGGACGGCTGCCCGCGGCATCGGCGTCATAGGCGCGCACGATCCGCTCGACCATGGCGTGGCGGACCACGTCGCGGGCCTCGAACTCCAGCACCCCGACTCCCTTCACATCGCGCAGGATGCGAAGCGCATGGGCCAGACCAGAATCGCGCGGGTTCAGAAGGTCAATCTGGGTCGGGTCGCCGGTGACGACCATGCGCGCGCCCTCGCCCAGACGGGTCAGGACCATCTTCATCTGCAGCCGCGAGGTGTTCTGGGCCTCGTCGACGATGATGAAGGCGTGGCTGAGGGTGCGGCCGCGCATGAAGGCGATGGGGGCGGCCTCGATCTCACCCTTGTCGCGGCGGCGCTGGACGTCCTCGGCGCCGAGGATGTCGTTCAGGGCTTCCCAGATCGGGGCCAGATAGGGATCGACCTTTTCGTTCAGGTCGCCGGGCAGGAAGCCCAGCTTCTCCCCCGCCTCGACCGCCGGGCGGGTGATGACCAGCCGGTCGACCTGTCCGCGCCGCAAGAGGGAGGCGCCGTAGGCGGCGGCGAGGAAGGTCTTGCCGGTGCCGGCCGGGCCGACGCCGAAGCTCAGTTCGTGGTTGGCCAGGACGTCGAGATAGCGGGCCTGGGCGTCGGTTTTCGGCACGATAGCGCCGCGCCGGCCGATGGGCAGGGCCAGAGGGTCGACACGGCGGCCGCCGCCGGACACGCCGGTGCGGGCCACGCCGATGGCGGCGCGGACGTCGGCCTCATTGACCTCGGCGCGCTGGGCGATCCGACCGGCCAGGGCCTCAATGACCTGTTTGGCATTGGCCCGGTCACGGGCGCCGCCGTTGATCGACACCCCGCCGCCAGGCGCCTCGATCAGCACCTTGAAGGCGTCCTCGATCAGGGCGACGTGACGGCTGTTGGGCCCGATGACGGCGTGCAGCGCATCATCGTCCAGTTCCAGGAATTCGGATTCACGCGCCATTCTTAGTCCGCTACCAGCGCGCTCACGGAGCGCGCCTGCTTGAGCGGGTCATGAAGCAGCCGCCCGGTGAGGCTGTTCTGTTGTCCGCTGATGATTTCGACCGGAACGATCTGGCCGATCAGATGATCCGCGTCATCGACATGGACCGATTGCAGCCAGGGCGAGCGGCCGATGGCCTGACGGCGATGGGCGTGGCGGC
>Ga0209630_10003527_pt1 | contig 14235 bp, 8 predicted proteins | sample COG_01_FD_184745 | JGI IMG/M metagenome (GOLD analysis project Ga0209630, IMG submission 184745) | Pelagic Microbial community sample from North Sea - COGITO 998_met_01 (SPAdes) (version 2) | ecosystem: Environmental > Aquatic > Marine > Neritic zone/Coastal water | place: Helgoland, sampling... | reverse complement strand
GATGGTGTTTTTTCGCGTCCGGCGCGGCCGCGGAGAGGAGCGCGAAGAGCGCGTTGATCGCCATCGCGAGCGCGAGCGCGAGCCTTCGTCCCCTCGCGTCGCCGAGGACGCCGCCGAGGAGCGCGCCGAAGAACGCGCCGAGGAACACCGCGGACGCGAGCGCGCTCTTCTGCGCGTCGGTCATCCCCAGGTCCGCGCCCGCGGCGGGGAGGATGAGCGCCACGGACATGACCTCGACCGCGTCCGCGGCGTTCCCGAGCGTGCACAGCGCCGTGAGCCTTCGTTGGAACGGCCCGACGCCGACGCGTTCGACGGCGAGCTCGGGCGACATGACGACGACGGACGACGACGAGGTCGTCGCCTCGTCGTCCGCGTCCTGGTCGTCGTCCTCCTCGCGGAATTTCGGCATGACGATCCTCTCGCCGCCGAGCTCGAGGATCAGGACGTCGTCGTCCTCGCCGTCGCTGAACATCTCGCGGCCGCGACGCGCGCCCTCCCCGCGCGCCGACCTCTGCGGATGATGGTGATTCGGACTTTTCAACTTCAAGCGAACGAGCGGGCGCGCGATCTCGGCACCCATCTCACTCTTCGCCGCCCCTAGCTAGGGTTGCGCCGCGCCGCCGCCGCCGCCGCCGCCGCCGCCGCGCGATGGCGGCGTTCACCGCGGACGACGAGCGGCACATGCGCGCCGCGCTCGCGGAAGCGACCGCCGCTCTCGACCGCTGGGAGGTCCCCGTGGGGTGCGTCCTCGTCCTCGACAACGAGATCGTCGCGCGCGGGAGCAACCGAACGAACGAGCGTCGCAACGGCACGAGGCACGCGGAGTTCGAAGCGATCGACGCCCTCCTCGCGGCGCACGCGAACGACGCGAACGCCGCGCGGTTCGAAGACTGCGTTCTCTACGTCACGTGCGAGCCGTGCATCATGTGCGCGGGCGCGCTGTCGCTGCTCGGATGCCGGGCGGTGGTGTACGGGTGTGGCAACGACAAGTTCGGCGGCAACGGGTCCATCCTGAGCGTCCACCGCGACGGATGCTCGCCCTGCGCGGACGCGGACGCGGACGACGCGAGGGAGGAGGAAGAGGACGGCGGCGACGCGGCGGCGTCCAACGGCGCGCGCGGGGCGAGGCGGACGTACCCGTCCGTCGGGGGGTTATTCGCGGAGGACGCGGTGGAACTTTTGCGGCGGTTTTACGTGCGAGGGAACCCGAAGGCGCCCAAGCCGCATCGGACGCTGACGTCCGAGTCGTTGGCGATCAGGGAGAGGCGCGGCGCGGACGGATAGCGCGGCCTCGCGGGCGGCGTCGCGGCGGTCGAACCTTAGCTAGTAGCTAGACCTATTATCATATCACGAAGGTAGTTCTGAAGACGAAGCCTCGACCTTCCTCCTTCGAAACACGTCGCCCGCCTTGGCTTCGAACGCTCCCCCCCGCGTCACGTCCATCTCGATCGCGCTCTTCGTCGAGTCCCGGTCCGGGTCCCCCTCGCGCGCGCCCTTCACGCTCCCCGTCCTCGTCCTCGTCACGACGCACGCGCCGTCGCGCTTGAGGAGCTCCGCGAGCGTGACCACCCTCGCGCACGCCATCCCCATCCCCGTCAGGCGCACGACGACGCGGTCGCCGTGCGCGTCGGACTTCAGCGCGTCGAGCGCGAGCTTGACGTAGTGGAACAGCGGCCTCTTGTCGTGGCTCACGAGGACGACGCGGACGGGCGGGTCGGAGGACGTCATCGACCCGCGCGCGCCCCGCCGCCCGCGCGCGGAAGAGTGAGTCTCTCGAGTTTTGATTCATCCGACGGCGCGGCGGCAGGGACTGGAGCGGAAGAAAACTTACAACACTCACGGCGCGGCGGCGCTCCTTCCTCACAACGAGAGGCGCCGCTCGCGATGCCGCGCAAGAAGGGCGCCGCGCGCCGCGACGACGGGCGCGGTCGCTCGCCGACGCGCGAGGACAGCCCCGCGCCGGGGACGCCGACAAGTCGGTCCGAGCTCGCGGACGACGACGACGACGACGACGACGACGACGTTTTCGACGACGCGCGTCGATCCCGGCGCGGCGGACGCGGCCGCGGCGCCGTCGCGATCGCGCCCGTGCCGTCGTGGACCGGCCTCCGCGACGCGACGTCGCCCGCGAAAGTCCACGGCGCGGTCGTGGAGCGCGTCCCCGTCGCGCAGGGCGTCGGCGCGCACGTCCACGCGCTGCTGTCGCCGAAGCTCATGGTGGCGCTCGCCGTCGGCGCGGGCGATTGGATCGCCGTCGCCGTCGTCCACGGGCCCGCCGCGGTCGCGCCGCCGCCGGATTCGCGAGGAGCGACGGCGTCGCCGTCGCCGTCGCCGTCGCCGCGCGTTTCGTCGCGCCTGGGCGGCGCGTCGTCGTCGTCCGCGCCGACGCCGACGCCGACGACGGACGCGCCCGCGGCGGCGATCCCAGCGCTCCTCGCGCGAAACGTCGAGCTGAAATCCCTCGGGGGCGGGCTCCCCGCGGACGCGCACGAGTCCCTGCCGATCGACGCCGCGCCCGACGAGCTCGCGCGCCTCGGCGCGACCGCGGCGATCGACGCGGTCGGACGGTACGTCGTCCTCGCGAGAGCGCACCCGGACCCGGCCGCGGCGGAGCCGCACGGGATCTCCTTCGCGCGCAAGACGTGGATGTCGTTGGGATGCCCGCCCGCGGGCGCGGGCGCGCACGTCTACGCGTTACGCGACGGCGGCGACGGTTCGGATCACGGCGACGGTTCGGATCACTCCAACGCGCGCGTGCGGCTCCCAACACCTGGGGTGGCGATCGCGAGCGTCGTCGCGCGTCTGTGGGCGACGGAGCGGCGCGTCGGCGGCGGCGCCGACGCGTGGCTGTCGCGGGGCGTGTTGGACGAGAGAGACCGCGGCGGCGGCGGCGCCAAGCAGGCCGAGGTGCTCGAAGCGCTCGCGCGCCGCGCGCTCTCCGGCCGCGCGCTCCTGCGCGGGAACCTCGTGCGGTTGCCGCTGCTCGGGACGAGCGCGTTCTTCCAGATCGAGCGCGTCGAGAGCGACGCGCGCGGCGCGGGGGGGCCCGGCGCGGTGGGCGTCGTGGACGAGCGCACGAAGGTGACGCTGCGGCCGCGGGGGCCCGGCGCGGGGGGGATGGCGGACGACGTCGGCGCGCGCGTCGCCGCGGGCGCGGCGGCGGCGGCGGCGGAGGAGGAGGACGAAGAAGAACGCGCGGCGGCGGACGCGAGCGACGACGACGACGACGACGACCTCGCGGAGGATAAGGACCCGGTCGTCGCGGCGGTGAAGCGCGCGGAGCGAGCGGCGCGGTGGGCGGGGCGTCGCGAGGGCTTCGAGGCGCTCGGCGGCGTCGGCGACATCGCGGCGACGCTCCTCGAGCTCGTGGACTACCCTCTGAACCGGCCGGAGATTTTCACGAGCTACGGGATCACGCCGCCGCGCGGGGTGTTGCTCTGGGGCCCGCCCGGGACGGGGAAGACGCGCCTCGCGAGAGCCGCGGCGGAGGCGGCGAAGGCGAACCTGCTCGTCGTCAACGGCCCGGAGATTATAGGCGCGTACGTCGGGCAGTCCGAGGCGGCGCTGCGCGGCGTGTTCCAAGCCGCCGCGAAGCAGAAGCCGTGCGTGATTCTCCTCGACGAGCTCGACGCGATCGCGCCCGCGCGGAGCGACAGCGACGGAGGCGGCGCGAAGGGCGGCGGAAGCAGCGGCGGCGAGGACCAGATGTCCGCGCGCGTCGTCTCCACGTTGCTGACCATCATGGACGGCGCGCAGTCGGTGGAGGTGCGTTCTGTGCAAACGTTTATCACCCACCGCTCGGTTTCAACATTCGCTCGCGTGGGTCCGTCCCTTTCAACTGACCGATGAATGAACTTTTTTCGTGTGGAATCGCCCTCACAGAATTACGTCGACATGGACAAGGTGATCGTCATCGCGACGTCGAATCGACCGGAGGCGATCGACCGCGCGCTGCGACGCCCCGGGCGGTTCGACCGAGAGATCGAGGTCGGCGTACCGACGCCGAAGCAGCGGCGGGAGATTCTCGACGCGCACTTGAAAACGGTGAAGCACGAGTTGTCCGACGCCGCCGCGGAGGAGCTCTCGAAGAACACGCACGGGTTCGTCGGCGCGGACGTCGCGGCGCTCGTGCAGGCGGCGGCGATGAACGCGCTCCGTCGGCGCGTGAAAGAGAAGGAGGGAATAGAGAAGGAATTCGGGAAGGAGATGTTAGAGAAGGCGTTGGCCGCGGAGGAAAGGAAGAAACGAGCGTCGTGCGGGTGCGCGCGATGCGTCGCGGCGATCGAGGCGTGGAGGCGGGAAAAAGCCGACGGCGACGCGGTGGGGGCGTTGACGTCGGATTTAGAGCGCGCGAGTCTGGACGACGACGGCGTCCCCATGCTCGCGCCGCTGCACATCACGGACGCCGACTTTCTGGACGCGCGGACGAAGATACGACCGTCCGCGATGCGCGAGGTGCAGATCGAGGTGCCGAACGTGGGATGGGACGACGTCGGCGGTTTAGAAGAGGTTAAGCAGCGCATCAAAGAAGCGGTGGAGTGGAGCGAGAAGTTTCCCGAGGCGATGGCGCGCATGGGCGCGGTGCCGCCGAAGGGCATCCTGCTGTACGGCCCGCCCGGGTGCTCGAAGACGTTGCTCGCGAAGGCGGTCGCGTCTCAGAGCGGGCGGAATTTTTTAACCGTCAAAGGCGGGGAGTTATACAGCAAGTGGGTCGGCGACTCAGAAAAGGCGGTGCGGACGTTGTTCACCCGCGCGAAAACGAACGCGCCCTCGGTCATCTTCCTCGACGAGCTCGACGGCCTCGTCGGTAAACGCGGCATGGACGATGGCACCGAATCAGGCGGCGGCCCCTCGGTCAGCGACCGCGTGTTGACGATGATGCTCACGATGATGGACGGCGTCGGCTCCCTCGGCGACGGCGTCGCCGTCGTCGCGGCGACGAACCGCCCGGACCTCGTCGACCCGGCGTTACTTCGCCCGGGGCGCTTCGACCGTCTGATTTACATCCCACCTCCGGATAAAGCGGAGGACCGCACGGCGATACTCAGAGTTCTTCTCAAGAAGACGCCGTTGGACGACGACGTGGATTTAGACGCGCTCGGGCTCGCGTGCGCGGGGTACACGGGTGCGGATTTGACCGCCGTCGTTCGCGAGTCGGGGCTCGCGGCGTTGGAGGAGAGCCTCGAGGCGACGAAGGTCTCCGCGCGGCATTTCACGGAAGGGTTCGGGCGCGTGCCGCCGTCGCCGCCGCCGAGCGAGGAGATGCGGGCGATGTACGAGAGTTTTAAGAGGGGCGGCGGCGGGCCGCCGTCGAAGTCGGCTTCGGGAGGTCCGTGAGTTTGTTCTTCGAAGAAACGAGTGATCTGAATGCGAAAACCGCGCGTCCTTTTTCGCGAAATAAATAAAACCTGCAGCGGGATTTATCCACCAGATCCTCACCGCGTGGGCCTTGCGCCACGACGCGAGTCTCGCGCCGCGACGTGAATTCGTGACCAGGACATATCCGCGAGTTTTCCCATCGGTCGTCGCATCGCCGTCGCGACCGCGAACGTCCGCGAGCGCGCGGAGGAGCGGATAATTAAGTCAATCTCGCGCCCCCGCCTTTTTTTATCGCATTAAAGCGAAGGCGCGGGGGATATGGCGCTAACCAAGGACGCGTCTGATGCCACCCCCGCCGCCGTCCCGCCGACGGGAAAACGCAAACGAGGACGACCCTTCGGTGCGCGCCCTTTTCGCGCGCGATGTCGATTTTTCCTCGCGCCGTGAGATCCCTTTAAATCGATCGACGCGTTTATTTATTTCTTTTAAACGTCGGCATCGAGTGAACGTGTCCCCTCCGTCCTCGCAGGCTCGAAGTCGAACGCGCTGCCCGCTGCTCCGCGCGTGAGCGCGAAACGCACCGCGAAACTCACCTCAAAAGCGAAAGCTCTCGCGGTCTCGAAGACGACGCCGACGAAGCGCCGCGGTCGCCCCCCGAAGAAGCTCGCGGTGAAGCTCGTCAAGATGACGCCGGCGCCGGCGCCGGCGCCGGCGTCGCAGAGAAAAAGACGAGGCCGCCCGCCTTCGTCGTCGAAGGTTCCACCGAAAAAACGAGGCCGCAAGCCCGCGGCGATTAAGAGCGCGGCGTTGGGCGTGCTCGCGGAGTTGGCGACGACGCCGACGCGGCGGGGGCGGCCGCCAAAGAGCCCGGCGCCGGCGCCGACGCCGACGCCGACGCCGACGCCGAAACGCCGCGGCCGCCCGCCGAAGCACGCCGGAAAATCCATGGGGCGCCCGAGAAAAAACGCGAAGAAGACGCCGGGACGAAAGCCGAAAAAAACGCCGACGCAGACGACGCCGAAGCGCGCGGCGAGACAGCCCGCGTACGTCGAAGAGGATGAATTTTCCGCTCTCGCGAGCGACAGCGACGACGCGGCGACGGAGGAAATCGGCACCCCCGCGACGGTTCTCAACCCCGGACGAAAAAGCCGCGGCGGCGCCCGCGGCGCGCTCGCGGCGGTGTCTCCGCAGAAGCCGTCGACCCCCGCGGGCCGAATACCGATCGTAGATTACATGGGCATCGACCTCGTCACGGACACGACGGAGATGGACGCCGTCGTGAAGGTCTTTTGCACGCACACGGAGCCGAACTACTCGCTGCCGTGGCAGCGAAAGCGCCAGAGCGCGAGCACGAGCTCCGGGTTCATAATCCGCGGCCGTCGCATTCTGACGAACGCGCACAGCGTGGAGCACCACACGTCGGTGAAGCTGAAGAAGCGAGGCGGGGATAAAAAATACGAAGCGCGGGTGCTCGCCATCGGCGTCGAGTGCGACCTCGCGCTTCTCACCGTGGACGACGACGAGTTCTTCGCGGGGACGACGCCGATCGACTTTGGTCAACTCCCGTCGCTTCAAGCCGCGGTGACCGTGGTGGGGTACCCGATCGGCGGCGTCGCGATATCCGTCACCAGCGGCGTCGTGTCTCGAATCGAAGTCACGTCGTACTCGCACGGGAGCTCGGAGCTCCTCGGGCTTCAAATCGACGCGGCGATTAATTCGGGAAACTCGGGCGGGCCGGCGTTTAACGCGCAAGGCGGTTGCGTCGGCGTCGCGTTTCAGTCCTTGAAAGCGGACGACGCGGAGAACATCGGGTACGTCATCCCGACGCCGGTCATCATGCACTTCATACGCGACTACGAGAAGAACGGGAAGTACACCGGATTCCCCACGCTGCCGGCGACGTGGCAGAAACTCGAAAATCCAAACATGCGAAAGTTTTTGAAGATGACCCCCGCGCAAAAGGGCGTCATGGTGCGACGCGTCGACCCGGTGAGCCCCGGGTCGAACAAACTCAAGAACGGCGACGTCCTACTCTCGTTCGACGGCGTCGAGATCGCGAACGACGGCACCGTGCCGTTCCGAACCGGCGAGAGAATAAGCTTTCACTACCTCGTCACCGAAAAATTCGTCGGCGAAAAGGCGCGGGTGACGTTCCTTCGCGACGGCACGACGCACGCGGTCGACCTTCCGCTGACGCAAGTCCCTCGGCTCGTCCCCGTGCACATCGAGGGCGTTCCGCCGTCGTTCTACATCGCCGCGGGTCTGGTGTTCACGACGGTGTGCGTGCCGTATTTAAAGTCGGAATACGGGAAGGATTACGACTACGACGCGCCGGTGCCGATTTTGAACCGCATGATGTACGACCAGGTCACGGATAAAGGGCAGAACGTCGTCGTCGTCGCGCACGTGCTGAGCGCGCCGATTAACATCGGGTACGAGGACATCGTGAACACGGTGGTGAACGGGTTCAACGGGAAGCCGGTGAGTAATTTGAAGCAGCTCGCGGACATGTGCGACGGGTGCAAAGACCCGTTCATGCGGTTCGAGCTCGATCACAACTTGCTGGTCGTTCTGAAGACGAAAGAAGCGCACGGGGCGACGCAGGACATCTTGAAGACGCACTGCATCCCGTCCGCGAAGTCGCAGGATTTAAAATGAGAGTAGCGTAATAGTTGTAATAGAGCGCATCGCGCATTATCATGGCGTCGCACTCATCGCTGCCTCGGCGGCGGCGGTCGCAAGTCCCTCTGCCACCGCGCGAGTAAAAAATCCCCAAGCACGCTCTTCGGCCCCTCGCTCCCGCCCTCCTCCTCCTCGCGCGTCCACTCCCCCCCGCCGCCGAACAGCGCGATCGCGCGCTGCGTCGCAGGCCTCAGGCTCGGCTCCGCCGCCGCGCCGGGCCCGGCGAGTCTCTCCAACGCGTCCGCGAGCAACGCCGCGCACGCGCCGGGGGCCTCCGCCTCGAGCTCCGCGAGCGCCCTCGTCGCCTTCGCCGCGGCGGCGGCCGCGCGCGCGCCGCCGCCGCCGCCGCCGCCGCCGGTCGACCTCGACCTCGCCGCGTGCGACGCCGCGGGGGAGAGCACCGCGGCGATGGAGGGGGTGGAACGCGCGATCGCGTCGAGCGCGGCGGCTTCGACGCTCGACGTCGACGTCGAGCGCTCCCCGCCCGCCTCCGCCTCCGCCTCCGCCGCGCGCTCGCGCTCGTCGTCCTCGGCGTGTCGCATCCGCACGGTCCCTCCGTACGGGATCTCCTCCCTCTCCTCCGCGCCGTCGCGGTCGCGTACCCGCGGCGTCCCCTGCGGACCCGCGCCGGCGTCCTCCGACGCGTCCTCCTCGCGCGTCGGCTTGTTGAACCGCCGCCCGATGGTCCCGTCGCCGAAATCCCACGACGGCGCCTTCGCCTTCCCTGGGCCCTCTCCGTCCTTCCCGGGCCCCGCCTGGCCGCCGCCGCCTCCCGCGGGCGAGTTCCCTCGCCCGTAGCTCCCCGACGCGACGTCTCGGACGTGCTGATCGATGCGCTGCATCAGCGCGGGCGACCGCGACGGCGCGTCCGCGACGAACCGGTGCTCCATCAACGCGCGCGCGCTCGGCCGCCTCGCGCTGTCCTTCTGAAGACACGCGGCGACGAACTCCACGTGCGCGGGGTCGTGTTTCGCGGCGTCCAACGCCGGCGGCGGGTTCTGGGGGATGAAGAAGAGCACGCGCATCGGGTGCAGGTCGCTGTACGGCGGCGTCCCGGTCGCCATCTCGATCGCGGTGATGCCGAGGCTCCAGACGTCCGCTTTTTCGTCGTACCCGTCGCCCTGGTCTTGCGATTGGATCACCTCCGGGGCCATCCAGAACGGCGTCCCGGTGAACGTCTTCCGCTTGTTCCCGCCGAGCGTGTGCGTCATCTGCCCGGCGACGCCAAAGTCCGCGAGCCGCACTTCCCCGCGCTCGGTCAGGAGGACGTTCGCGCACTTGATGTCGCGGTGGATTTTCCCCTCTCCGTGAAGGTAATCGAGCGCCATGAGAAGGTCGCGCAGGACGACCGCGCACGCGTCCGTCGGGAGCGGGTTCTCCGGGGTCACCAAGTCCGCGACGGAGCCGCCGGCCATGTACTCCATCGCGATCGCGAGCCGCGTGGACCCCTCGTGCAGCCACGAGCCTATGTACTTCGTGACGTACTCGCTTCGAATCTGCGCGAGGTGGGAGATTTCGCGCTGGATGTCCTCCACCTCGTCCTCCGCCTCCTCCAAGTCCACGAGCTTGACGGCGACGACCGCGCCGGTGAGCTTGTCCAGCGCGCGGTGGACATCGCCCGCGCTGCCTCGGCCGATGCGCGGGCCGAGCTCGAAGCGCGCGGAGGTGAGCGCCATCGCGACTGGCGCGACGTTCGAAGATTTTTGTCGGTTCTCTCTGCTGTGTTCGTAAAAATCGTGCCGCTGGCTCGTCTAAACGTTCTCTCGGTCGCTCCCCGCGCCCCCTCCCTCCCCGCGCCGCGTCGTCTCATCACCAATCGAACCGCTTCAGCGTCGATTCCGCCTCCCCGAGGTCCTTCGCGACCTTCTTCCTTCGGTAGAAAATCGGGCAATCCCTCGACGTGCACAGGACGTCCTGATGCAAACTCCCCTGGCACCGCTGGCACTGCGTCCAGAGCCGGTTGAAATCCCGCTCGAGGTCGTTCACCGTGTTCAGCGCCCTCTGCAAGTGCTCCGGCTCTTTCGCGAGGCAGTGCGCGCACAGCGCCGTGGACGTCTTCTCGTCCGTGATGGACGCCTTGCACCCGACGCACGACAGACGCACTTTCGCGAACCGCATGATCCCGCCCGCGGCGCTGCTCGGCGTCGGCTGAGAGATGGCGCGCGTGTGATCCCCCTTCAACAGCTGCGACGACGCGTCCTTCATGATCGGCTCGAAGATGCGCATCAGCGGCTTCCCGAGGTAGTGGTCCAAGTAGTGCTGGCAGTCGATCGGGAGGTTGTGCTCCATCGCCCAGATCGGGTCCTCGGACTTTTCGTACCCCTTCGCGTTCTTCGCGGCTTTCACGATGACGTACGCGATGCGATCGCCGACGACGGGCGCCGTCGCCGGGTCGCGCTCCTTCATCCTCTTCGCGAGCTCGACGTGCGCGGCTTTGTTCTCGTACGCGTCCGCGTCTTGGGTGAGCCCCTTCGTGATCACGAGGAGGGACAGGTCCATGCGGTTCATGAGAAGGTCCGAGATGGTTCGCTTGACGTAGTCAACAGCGCCCGGGACGTCGCGCGAGATTAAAATTTTCTGAAGCACCGTCTCGATGACTTGCCTCACGAGCAGACAGTTATCTCTCCGCACGGTCTCGATCCCTTTCGTGTCCATGTAGTCGTGCTTCTTCGGGTTCGTCCACAGCAGACCGGCGTATCGCTTCTTGCTGATGAGCAGGTACGGCCAGTACACCTTCTCGAACTCGAGCTTGATGGGTTTGATAAACGTCGACGAGACGTACGTCGCGGCTTCCTCGCCGAGCTTCATCGCCTCCTCCAAGTCCGTGACGTTAAACTTGATCATGACCGAGTCCGTGTCGCCGTAGATGACGTCCGCGTTCGCGCTGTACCCGTTCTTCGTGTTGTACTTCTCCATGACGAGCTCCTTCGTCTGGTCGATCATGTTGCGGCCGTACGACGTCGTGGAGGCGGAAATCTCGAGACACGGCAACGCGCCGACAGTGGCGCCGGTGAAGCCGTACACCGAGTTGGCGCTCACCTTCAGCGCGAGCTGACGGCCGTCGAGGACCGCCTTTTCTAAGGGGTCCTGCGCCTTCTTCAGGTCCGCCTTGGCGCGTTTGCGCGCGCTCAAGAGCTCCTCTAAAATCTCCGGCAGGATGCCCTTCGTCTTGTTCGACTTCACGAACACGTCCCCCGTCGGCGACTTGGAGACGTCCTCGGGGTTCATCCGGCTCACCATGTTCTGCGGCACGAGCGTGCAGTAGCACAGGTTATGCGCCATCATGATCGACGGGTACAGCGACGCGAAATCCAGCGTCGCGATCGGGAGCTCGTAGTACCCCGCTTTCGCGTCGAGGACGGTCGCGCCCTCGTACGCGACGCCGCCCTCTTGCTGATCCGACGCGCCCTTTTTCGGCATGTGCGGGACGAGCAACCCGCGCTGCCGCGCTTTCCGTAAAATCTGGGATAACACCTTGATGGACTGCCCGCGGGATAATAAGAAGGACAGCGGCACGCCCGTGACGCGCGCCATCTCGATGTAGTTGTACATGTACATCAACTTATCGAGCAACCGCTGCGGGAGGTACGCGTCCTTGAGGCAATACACCGCGAGGCGGCGACGCGTCTCCGACGTCCCGGCTTGAAGCTCGGAAATCGCGGAGTGGTGCACGTCCTCCTTTTGCTCCCCCAAGAAGTGCGCGGAGACCGCATTGAGGGAGTACGACGACAGCTTGTGGTCCCGCTGCACAGCCTGAAGAAGATCGAACTGCACGCGGCCTTCGATCGTGATCTCCTTGCTGTCGCGCGTGCCGTACGCCTTGGACGAAAACGTCGTGTCCTTCATCCTCAGCTTGCTGCCGATCATACGACCCCAGTACGGAAAGTCCTCCACGCCGAGCGTCGCCGCGCGATTTATGAGGTACGGGAAGTCGAAGTTCACGATGTTGTACCCGATGAGCAAGTCCGGGTCCGTGGACCGGAGGAACTTCCCCCACGAGCGCAGAAGCTCGCGTTCGTCCGTGAACGAGAGCACGTCCGCGCCTACGATTGGCGCGCACGTGTCGAGCGTCCAGATCGCCTTGATGATAGGCTTGTCGTCGCCCTGGCACGTCACCATCGTCGCGATCTGTATCACCGGGTCGTGCTCCGCGTCCGGGAAGTGCCCGCGCCGCCCCGCGCACTCGATGTCCACGGACAGAATGCGAAACGGCGCGAGCTTGCTAAACTGCCCCTCCGGCGCGTGCGAAATCACCGCGTCGAACGCGACGTCGCACTCGTACTGACACATCGAGCTCTTCTTCGCGCGGAGGTGATACCCCCCCGGCGGGAGCTCGAGCCAGTTCCCGCCGACGATGCCGCGGTCGACCATGAACCGAAGCGTGTACAGGACGTTGGATTCGAACGTCATGAACGTCAGCGCGGAGACGTGCAGCCCCGGGACGAGGAGACCCTGCTTCTCGAGGATCCCGCGCGCCGTCGCCACCATGTTCGGCAGCGTCGTCGTGATCTTCACGAACATCGCGGTCCGGCCTTCCTGGTAGTACATCAGCGACTGCTTGTCCCTCACGACGCTCACCGCGGAGATGAACGTCCCGTTCCCGCCGTTGTTCCCGCCGCGCTGTTGCTGCTGCATGAGGTCGTTCAAGTTTTTTCGGAACCCCTCGCACTGGTCGTCGCGGAACGACTCCGGCACCTTCGCGTAGAAGTACGGCTCGAACCCGTGCACGTGCACGCACACGGAGTTCCCTCCCGCGGTCACGCCGAAGATGCGAAGCATCGCGGCCGCGCCCATGGCCTTCCGCTGCGGCCCGAGCATCGCGTGCGGCTCGCCGATGATGTAGTCGATGTCCAGCTGTTGAAACACGATGTTGTCCTTCTCGACGTTCAGCTCCGGCGCGGGCTTGCGCTTCCAGTGCTCGCGCTCCGCGTCCGCGACGATGACCTGAGGCGGAAAGGATGCGGTGGCGCGGGCGACGCGCGATGGTCGGTCAGACGCGCGAGTGGGGGAGGGCGCGACGGCGGCGGGACGAGGACGGCGGGGGGGGGCGGTCGCATCTCGCGCGAGCGATCGCGGTCGCGGCGCGGTTCAAAAGACGACGGACGACAGCCGGACAGCATACGCGCCTTCTGGTCTAAGACGTCGTTGAGGAACACGTCCTCGTCGTCCGGGTCCTCGTACTCCTCCGGGAGGATGGGCTCGGAGTCCATCATGTCTTGCCCGGGCGTCGGGCGCTTCGGTCCTGGCCCGCCCGCGTCCTCGCCCGGGCGTTTGCTCATGATCGAGATCGGCACGAACGCCTCGTCCTGTTCAAAAAATCACGATGACGACGCGTCGAGGAAGACGACGCGCGTCGACGCTCGCGCGCGTCGCGTTCGGCGCTCCGTTCTTCGACGCGGAGCCGTGCGCGATCCGCTGACGAAGAGGTCTTCGCGAGCGCGTCCCAACCCGCGGCGCGCTCGTGGTGTGATTGAAGGCTCGGACGCCGAGAGGCGGTTCGCACGCCGACTCGCGACCGCCTGATGAACCTGGCCTTCGTGGGCCGACGTTTTAGGGGTTATGCGACGTTTTAGGGTTTATGCCAGGTTTATGCGCCGCCACCTCGCCTATCGTTGTACCGAACCACCGCACGGGGCAAACAGTCAGAAAAAAGCAACGCGCGAAAGCACTTTTTCAGCTTCTTTCTCCGCGCATACTTTCGTAGTACGTACGTTTTTTCTCTAACTAATTGCGCGTGCGCGGACGCGCTCGATTCTCATTCGCCCTCAACTGACAGCGTGTTGCGAGCCACTCAGCCAGCGACTCTTCACGGTCGCCTACAACATCTCGGCGTGACGCGCGCGGCTCGCGGCACAACACGGCGAGCGGGAAGGCTCGGAGGCGGGCGAGAGGCCTTCGAGGAGGAAGGAAAAGGAACGCGCGAACGCGTGCGAGAGGCCCCGTGCTGGTCCCCTCCTCGCGTGGCGGCGTCAGCGGCGTACTCCGGCGAAGGCGCGTCCCGTGAAATCGAGCGAAGATACTTTTGCGCGCACGCCCCGATCTCCGACAACAATTGCCGCGGGAACACGCGACCGCGACGCGACGCGCGCGCGCGCGCTTCGCCATTCTCGCGCGGGTTTTTTTCTCGTGGACGCCCTTCGTCGGATTTTCGCGCTCGCGGGGGCGACGCGTCGTCGGGGGCGTCCCCGACGCGCGTTTGGCGGCGCCACGGAATTCCCGCGCTTTCGACAGATC
>Ga0209630_10003525_pt1 | contig 14236 bp, 10 predicted proteins | sample COG_01_FD_184745 | JGI IMG/M metagenome (GOLD analysis project Ga0209630, IMG submission 184745) | Pelagic Microbial community sample from North Sea - COGITO 998_met_01 (SPAdes) (version 2) | ecosystem: Environmental > Aquatic > Marine > Neritic zone/Coastal water | place: Helgoland, sampling... | reverse complement strand
CGTTTTTTACTAGCAACGGCTTTTCTTTCGAGGCCTGTTGCAAGCCGGTACAGCTCGATGTAGTGAACAAGAGTGCTGCCCCGAAGAGGACGGGGTAGAAAAAGCGGTGTATTTTAGCCGTAAAATAGGTCAACGTGCTCACTAAAAATCAAGAAAAATTAATCCGCAGCCTTGCTTTACGCAAGAACCGAAAAAAGTCGGGACTATTTGTAGCGGAAGGTTTGAAGTTAGTCACGGATTTAGTGAGTGCGGGGTTAACGGTGGAAAATATATTCCAGACTGAAGGCAGTTTGGAGGCGTTTGCAGGAGTAGCGCATACGCATGCCATTAGTTCGCAAGAAATGAAAGGCATAAGTTTTTTAGAAACGCCCAGTCCAGTATTGGCACTTTTCAAACAGCCCGAACGTTTAGGGGATTTCCATGTAGACGCGGGATTTATTCTATTACTGGATCGGATACAAGATCCAGGAAATATGGGGACGTTGTTGCGCACAGCGCTTTGGTACGGCGTGGAACATATTGGCTTGGTAAAGGGTAGTGTAGATGTCTTTAATCCCAAGGTAGTACAATCAAGTATGGGAGCATTGGCTCATTTGACGTGCGTTGAAAAAACCGCGGAGGAATGGGTGAATTGGAGCGCAATAAACAGCAGACGCTTACTTGTGGCAGATATGGACGGGACACCGGCATCAGAAATGAATTGGTCACCAGAGGATGTATTGGTCTTGGGAAACGAGGGCCAAGGTTGTGACGATGTGTTTAAATCTGCTGGAAGTAAGGTGACTTTGCCAGGCAATGCCTCCAAAATAGAGAGTCTGAATGTTGCAGTAAGTGGAGCTACCCTTCTGTATGCGTATGCGAGCGCTTCAACCGAGCTTTAAAGCGAAGATTTAATACTACCCCGCCAATAACTAGCGCGATTCCCAGGAACATTTGTCCGTTCGGAATGAAATCGAACAACACAATATCCCATGTTAAGGCAAATATGACGCCGATGTATTTGAGTGGAGCTACCGTGTTGACTTCGGAAAGTTGGTAGCTTTTGGTCATGTACAATTGCGCGAATTGTGTCATAATACCAATAGCTATCAGTAAAACGAGGTCTGTTGAGGAAGGTGTGACCCAGTTAAAGAGGCTAAAAACAATCATCACGGGCGTTGCTACTAGCGGAAAATACATGACAACAACCAAAGGATGTTCGTCTTTTAATTTTCGTATGGCGTTATAAGCCAGTCCTGAAAAAACACTTGAGCCAATACCTAAGGCTAGTAATGCTGGGGGAATTTGAGCGCTCGATCCTTTGATTACCACAATCCCGATAAAGGACACAAGGAAAAAAAGCCATTGCGCCCACCGCGTGCGCTCACCCAAAAGGAAGCCGGCGATAAAAGCGGTAAAGAATGGGCTGAGGTATTGAACCGTCACTGCCGCACTCAAAGGCATTTTTTGAATGGTATAAAAGAAAACCGTCAATGCAGTAGTACCGGCGATACCTCGAATGATGAGCCATTTTTTATCCATGCCCCACGGAGAAATACCTTTGTGCTTGAGCAGCGTATAACTGATGGCAAAGGTGATCAGAGAACGAAAGAGGACCAATTCTGTGGCGGGCAGGTGCGGCAGGTATTTCACCATTAAGTTTACCGCAGCGAAGCACCCAACTGAGATGAGCATGTAGCGGATGCCGACAGTACCCACTATTCGAAAGTGAAATTAATCAGAACAGCTTGATTACGCAGAGCGTCAAAGGCTTCGACTTGTGGTGTGCCGTCTTGCACCAAGAGGTCTGTTAGTCCCCAAGCCGCGCGAATTTGCGGGGAAAATTTGAAATACTCGAAATAAAAGTCAGCACCAAAGCCCACTTCGTAATCGGCAACATGTCGCTGAAGTTTGAACAAACCATCGTCGACCACTTTCGCTTTTGAAGCAAGGTCATTGGTATAGCGAATACCGCCCATGAGGTACAGTTTGTAATTGTCTATGCGAACGCTTTTGAACTTCAAATGCAGTGGGAACTGAACGTAAGAACTTTCAATTTGTCGCGAAATTATCGTGCGCTCACCCGTAAATGGATGAATCATGTCAAAATGAAGTTTTCGCACGGTGGCAGCAAAACCTGGTGTAAAACGTAGGTCTAAATGTTCAGTCAAACGCAAGTTAGAAACGATATTGATGTTGTATCCGGGCAATGCTTCGCTAGTCACCCCGAACAGGTCTGGCTGCTCGCTGAGGTCTGCAAGGTCCATATTAAAATCGTACCAATTCAACCCAATGTGAAACCCAAAGTGCAAGGGTGTTTTGTCGAACAACGGTTGGTTCCGCAATCGAGAAAACTGTGCAGAGGCGAAGAGCGGCGCGCACAAAACAATCCAAATGAGTACTTTTTTATTCATTCCTACTAGAACGTTATCAAGCTTCTTTTCGTGCCTGATAGATCGTGGCAATTCCGAAGGTAACAGGGCGCGTGCGCTTTGGTTTTAGCCCGGCACGTTCGAGCTCTTGCTCAAACGCTGCGCCGTAAGGAAAAGCTTCAACACTCTCTGGCAGGTATGTGTATGCGCGCGGGTCTTTTGAGACGAGTTTTCCTACCGTTGGCAGAATGGCTTTAAAATAAAACCAGTAGAGTTGTTTGAATGGAAAATGGCGCGGTTGGCTAAACTCAAGAACAACCAATTGGCCACCTGGTTTTAACACGCGCATCATATCCTTCAAGCCATTGTGTAGATTTTGGAAATTCCGCACGCCAAAAGCCACTGTAATGGCATCAAACGTCGCGTCGGCATAGGGTAAATTCTCACTATCGCCCAGTTCCAAAACTATTTTCTTACTCAAGCCTTTTTTTGCGACTTTTCCGCGACCGACTTCAAGCATCCCTTCGCTAATATCAGCGCCTGTAATGTCTGCGCCAGTACCTTTCGCCAAAGCAATGGCTAGATCCGCCGTACCCGTGGCTACATCGAGCACCAAGGTTGGAGCATCTGCCTTGACCATTTTGACCACTTTACGTCTCCAGCCCTTGTCAATATTCAATGACAATAAATGATTGAGCAGATCATAACGCTTCGAAATGTTGTTGAACATTTCAGCTACTTGCTCTTTTTTTGCTGCTTCGCTGTCGTACGGTTTGATGTTTTCTGCTCCCGCCATTGTTTGTAATTTGATGCGCAAAGGTAGGCCATACGGCTTAACTTCGCAGTTATGAGTAGAAGAAGAAATACCAGTCAGCCGGACTCTGATAAAAAGCGTAAACCGCTATCGTTAAAAGACTTAAGTCAGCTACGTAAAATATTTTCTTACCTGCGTCCACACCGTGTTTTGTGGATCGTTGGCTTCTTCTTCCTCCTCATAACCATGGGCACCTCGCTATTGTTCCCGAAATTATTAGGAGGGCTCATGTCTTCGTCTGCTGTGAACTTGCGTGGAAACATGGCGCAGATGATGGGACTACTGGCCTTGCAGAGTGTGGCCGGTTTTTTCCGTGTGGTCATTTTTGTGATCGTCACAGAGCGAGCTTTAGCGGCGCTTCGGGAAGATTTGTATGGCCATTTGGTGCACCTGCCCATGTCTTTTTTCTCCAGCAGGAGAGTGGGAGAGTTGAACTCCCGCGTCGCGTCGGATACGGCGCAAATTGGTGAAACACTAACGACCACTTTAGCTGAATTTTTACGTGGGCTTTCCATGGTCATTGGGGGAATTGCCATTCTTGCCTTTACGTCGATAAAACTCACGTTGTTTATTGTTGCCGTTATTCCGCCGTTTATGATTGTGACTTTATTTTTTGGTCGCTTTATCCGCAAATACGCTAAACGTGTGCAAGACGAAGTAGCAGCTTCAAATACCATCGTGGAAGAAACCTTTGCAGGAATTCAGACGGTGAAGGCTTTTGCCAACGAAGCCTGGGAAAGGAGTCGTTACGCCAAGCGCATTCAAAATGTTGTAGGTCTTGCCGTTAAAGGAGGGTATTACCGTGGTGCGTTTTCCAGTTTTATCACTTTTGGACTTTTTGGTGCAATCGCACTCGTTATTTGGTTTGGTGCGGGCATGGTTCATGAGGGTGAATTGGCGGCTGAAAAATTAAATGAATTCATTTTATACGCCCTGTTTATTGGCGGTTCCATAGGAGGTTTGGCCAACGTGTATGCGCAGTTGCAGAAGGCCATAGGTGCGACGGAAACCATCTTTGGACTTCTCGATGAAACGGTTGAAATGGAGCCGGTGCAGGCGCCAGCCGCGGCAATCGAGATTGGTTCTATTGCCATGAACGAGGTCAAGTTTAGCTATCCAACCCGCGCGGATGTTCCAGTGTTAAAATCCTTAAGTTTTAATTTACCTCAAGGACAAACCCTTGCATTGGTTGGTAGAAGTGGCTCTGGAAAATCGACGATAGCGTCTTTATTGATGCGTTTTTATACCGATTTTGAAGGGGAGTTTACAGCAAACGGAGCATCGGTAGCCTCTATGAACCTTCAATCTTGGCGGAGTGCACTGGCATTGGTGCCACAGGATGTCTTACTCTTTGGAGGGACCATTCGAGAAAATATTACCTACGGAAATACAGATGCTAGCGATGCCATGATTATTGAGGCAGCAAAAGAGGCGAATGCATGGGAATTCATCGATGGTTTCCCTGAAGGTTTAGAAACCAAGGTAGGCGATCGTGGGGTTCAATTAAGTGGTGGTCAGCGCCAACGCATAGCCATCGCTCGGGCCTTGTTGAAAGATCCACAATTGTTAATTCTAGATGAGGCCACCAGTGCCTTAGACAGCGAAAGCGAGCACCTGGTTCAGGAAGCCCTTGACCGATTAATGAAGGGGCGTACCTCGGTCGTTATTGCCCACAGGCTTAGTACGATTCGTAAGGCGCATCAAATCATTGTCTTAGATGATGGTGCGGTCATTGAAAGCGGTACGCATGAGGAGTTGATGCAGAAGACCGGCACCTATGCAGAGCTGATCAAACTTCAAGATGTTATGGGGAGAGGCGATCGTGCGGAAGAGAAATCGGACCAATTGTAGGCCAACCTAAATTCATGTAGTATCTTAGGAATGATGAAAAAAATGCTTAAACATCCGGCCGCCAAAATCCTCCTGAATAAATACTTTTTGACGGGAATGAGTTTCGTGGTTTGGATGATTTTTTTAGACACCAACAGCTACTTTATTCATTCAGAATTGAATGGGCAAATAGACGACCTCGAGAACGACATTGAATTTTATGAGGAGGCGCTGGAGCGTGATAAAACCCTTTTAGAACAATTAGAGACAAATCCTGAAGCCTTTGAGCGTTATGCGCGCGAAAACTTTGGTATGCACCGCGAAGGTGAAAAGATAACCATCATAGAATTTGAATCCTCAAAGGATGAATGATAAAACTGGCCGTGCCTATCCGCATGGCAAAAGCGTAGCACCCTTATATACTGAAGCGCCTGACCAGCAGCCCGGTTTTCGAGCCAAACCATGGTGGTTGATGGTACAAGAGCATGCAGTTGAGAAAGAATTTGCTGCAAACGACTGGGCATTAGAGCGCTTAAAACACGGCGCGAGCGGTCTGCTTTTTTACCTCTACGATTACCAATACCTGCCGCGCATTCTTCGCGATATTGACTTGCGTTACATTCATTTAGGGCTGGTTGTCGAAGGAAGTGGTCCGGAAGTCATGGAGGCCCTACTGCACCATGCCCATAATGAGATTCACCCACTTGATCAGATTCATGGGTTCATAAATATTGACCCGGTTGAGATTGCTGCGCGAACCGGCTATTGGGACGAGTCAAAGATGTATGATTTGGGAGAACTGAGCAGATTAACGCCGCCGCAATTTAAATTCATGTGCGTAAACGCCAATTTTTATGGCGCTTGCGGTGCTTCTGCCGGAACCCAATTGGGCCTTGCCCTGGCACATTTAGATTTTTATCTGGATGCATTTGGAGAAGTTGGTTTAGCTCAGTATTGGTTGGGATTAAGTGCAGGCACTCATATGTTTGAGGAAATGGCCAAGATTAGAGCCATGCGATTGCTCTGGGGTCGACTGCTTGAAACCTATGGTTTGCCACAGGTGCACCTAGAGATTTATGCAGAGACCAGTATTCAGCAGCAGAGTGCATTGGATATAGAGACTAATCTATTGCGGGCGGCGTCGGCCGCTTTCGGCGCCATTACTGGGGGTGCAGATGCCTTGCAGATCCGTCCGTATACAGCGGTTACTTCCGCTTATGATGCGGAGGCCGAACGATTGGCATTAAACCAACATTACCTTTTCGCCTACGAGAGTTTCCTGGACCGTGTAGAAGATCCCGCTGCAGGTTCCTACTTTATTGAAACACTCACCAAAGAGCTTTGTGAAGAAGCGTGGGAAATGGCTCAAGAGGTTCGCGACATGGGCGGTATCATTGAGGCATTGAAGTCGAATTGGATTCAAGATAAAATTTGGGCCGAAGCAGCTGAAGCAGCACCAAGCGAATACTTGGGGGTGAATAAATTCCCCGCTGCAACTGGCTTTCCTGAGGGTTTTGAACCGTCGGATGCCGTGAGTCGAACAGCACATCAAAAGGAGTTTTCAGCATGTGATATTGAGCCGTTACGTCCAGTTCGTTGGGCCGAGGCACTGGAAAAAGAACTTCGTAAAAAAGCGTAGGGTATGGGAGCAAATTCTAAATGGACTACGCCAGAGCAGATCGTGGTAAAAAGTAACTACCAGCGCCAAGACTTGGAGGGCGTGCCCCATCTTGGGACGCTGCCTGGTGAACCCCCCTATGTGCGCGGGCCCTATGCATCGATGTATGTAGGTAGACCGTGGACCATACGCCAATATGCGGGATTTTCAACTGCAACGGAGTCGAATGCGTTCTACCGCAGAAATCTAGAGGCGGGGCAAAAAGGATTATCTGTGGCCTTTGATTTAGCCACGCATCGCGGGTACGACAGTGACCACGAACGAGTCTTTGGTGATGTTGGAAAAGCTGGGGTCGCTATCGATTCTGTAGAGGATATGAAGGTGCTCTTTGATGGGATTCCATTAGACCAAATGTCCGTATCGATGACCATGAATGGTGCTGTTTTACCGATTATGGCTTTCTATATCGCAGCGGCGATAGAGCAGGGGGTTGCATTGGACCAACTGAGTGGAACCATTCAAAATGACATTCTCAAAGAATTTATGGTTCGCAATACGTACATCTATCCGCCAAAGGAAAGTATGCGTATCATCTCAGATATTTTTGCCTATACAAGTGCGAATATGCCGAAGTTTAATAGCATTTCCATATCAGGCTACCACATGCAGGAAGCCGGTGCCACAGCCGATATTGAGATGGCATACACCTTGTGTGACGGTTTGGAATACGTAAAAACGGGTATGGATGCTGGTTTAGCTATTGATGCCTTTGCGCCACGATTGAGCTTCTTTTGGGGCATAGGTATGAATCCATTTATGGAGATAGCAAAAATGCGTGCGGCCCGATTCCTTTGGTCGAAACATTTGAAAGCACTGGGTGCCGAGCATCCAAAGTCTATGGCGCTCCGCACCCACAGTCAGACGTCCGGCTGGTCGTTGACGGAACAAGATCCATACAACAACGTAACGCGCACGGCTATAGAAGCCATGGCTGCGACTATGGGTGGCACACAGAGTTTACACACCAACTCTTTGGACGAAGCCATCGCACTACCTACTGATTTTTCCGCACGTATTGCACGCAATACTCAATTGCATTTGCAGCTTGAAACCGACATCACTTTTACCGCAGATCCCTGGGGAGGTTCTTATTATGTGGAGAAGCTCACTGCGGATTTGATCGATCGTGCAACGGCGCTGATGGATGAGGTAGAAGCGTTGGGAGGCATGACCAAGGCCATTGAAGCGGGTATTCCTAAGCTGCGTATCGAAGAGGCCGCAGCGAAAAAGCAGGCGCGTATCGACAGTGGAGCGGACATTATTGTGGGCGTAAACGCGTTTGAAAATGGTGCGCGCGCCGAACTTGATATTCTTGAGGTACGCGGCGATGAAGTGCGTGAGGCACAAGTTGCCGGCTTAGCTGCCCTGCGCGCGGCGCGCGACAGGCAAGCAGTCGATAAAGCGCTTGCAGCATTGTCGAAATGCGCGAAAAGTGGGGAAGGCAATCTCCTTGCTTTGGCAGTGGAAGCGGCTAAAGTGCGTGCAACGCTTGGTGAGATTTCCTTAGCTTTAGAAGAAAATTGGGGCCGCTATGTGGCAAAAACCCAGACCATCAGTGGCGTTTATTCCAATGAAATGAAAATGAATAAGGATTTTGAAGCGGCCTTAGCGGCATCAGACCGATTCGCGGAGAAGGCCGGTCGTAGACCTCGCATTATGGTCGCAAAGATGGGACAAGACGGTCACGACCGCGGTGCAAAAGTAGTCGCTACCTCATTCGCAGATTTAGGTTTTGATGTGGATATGGGTCCTTTGTTTCAAACACCTAAGGAAGCCGCAAAACAGGCCGTAGAAAACGATGTTCACATCTTAGGGGTTAGTTCATTGGCGGCAGGACACAAGAGTCTAGTTCCAGCGGTGTTGGAAGAATTAAAAGCACTTGGAAGAGCGGATATTCTTGTTATTGTGGGAGGTGTAATTCCTGCCCAAGATTATGAATTCTTGTACGACCAAGGCGTTGCAGGCATCTTTGGTCCAGGGACTAAAATTGCTCAGGCTGCTACAGCTATACTAGATATCCTCATCGAGATGGAAGCATAAAAAAAAGCCCCGCACTGCGGGGCTTTTTCGTTCACTTCTATGTTTCTTTTTTATTTCGATTGACGCTTACGGTCGCTCTCATTCAATAAGATTTTTCTCAAGCGAATGCTTTCAGGCGTTACCTCCACATATTCGTCTGCACCAATGTATTCCATGGCTTCTTCCAAGCTGAATTTGATAGGTGTAAATAGTGCGGAATTATCATCCTTACCCGCAGCACGCATGTTGTTTAATTGTTTTGCAATACAAGGGTTAACTACTAGATCACCTGGTCGGTTGGCTTCACCTACGACTTGACCGCCGTAGAGTTGCTCGCCCGGTTCGATAAAGAACTTACCACGGTCTTGGAGTTTATCCATAGAATACGTGCTGGCTTTACCAGCCTCTTTCGCGATAAGAACACCAGAAATACGACGGTCCATATCTCCTTTATAGGGTTGGTATTCTTTCAAACGGTGCGCCATAATTGCTTCACCCGCTGTAGCTGTAAGAACGTTGTTACGCAAGCCCATGATACCGCGAGAAGGGATTTCAAATTCCAAACGTGTAAGGTCATTTTTAGCCTCCATAACTAGAAGTTCACCTTTGCGTTTTGTAACCAATTCAATCACTTTTCCTGCACTTTCTTCCGGAACGTCTACAGTCAATTCTTCGATCGGTTCGTGTTTCTTACCGTCTACTTCTTTGAATATAACCTGTGGCATACCCAATTGCAATTCGTACCCTTCGCGACGCATGGTTTCAATCAAGATGCCCAAATGAAGGATACCGCGACCGTGAACAATGAATTGGTCCGCAGCACCAGTGTCTTCAACCTTTAGAGCCAAATTCTTTTCTGTCTCGAGTTGGAGACGCTCACGAATCTTTTGTGAAGTCACGTGTTTTCCTTCTTTACCAAAGAAAGGCGAATTATTAATGGAAAATAGCATGCTCATGGTCGGCTTGTCTATTTCCATCGTAGGCATTGCCTCTGGTGTTTCGGGGTCAGCAATTGTATCGCCAATTTCGAAGCCCTCAATACCGTTTACAGCTACGATTTCTCCAGCTACGGCCTCGTTTGTTTTCGATTTACCTAGGCCTTCGAAGGTCATTAATTCTTTGATCCGTGCTTTCTTCACGGTTCCATCTCTGCGGCATAGCGCGATGGGCATATTCTCAGTGATTTTACCGCGAGTAACGCGACCAATAGCAATACGTCCCGTGAACGAACTAAAGTCCAACGAGGTGATTTGCATTTGCAAAGGACCTTCAGATACTGCAGGTGCAGGGATGGTCTCTACGATCGTGTCTAGTAAGTAGGTGATGTCTTCCGTTTTGGTCTGCCAATCCGGTCCCATCCACTTTTCTTTTCCAGAGCCGTACACCGTAACAAAGTCCAGTTGCTCTTCTGTTGCGTCTAGGTTAAAGAATAATTCAAAAACTTGGTCGTGTACCAAATCCGGAGTACAGTTTGGCTTATCGACCTTATTGATGACTACTATCGGAGTTTTTCCTAAAGACAACGCTTTTTGCAGTACGAAACGCGTTTGCGGCATAGGACCCTCAAAAGCATCTACCAAAAGGATTACTCCATCGGCCATGTTTAAAACACGCTCTACCTCACCACCAAAGTCGCTGTGACCGGGTGTGTCGATAATATTAATTTTGGTATCCTTCCAGCGAATACTCACGTTTTTAGACAAAATAGTAATCCCACGCTCGCGCTCCAGGTCGTTACTGTCTAATAGAAGTTCGTCAACCTGTTGGTTGTCACGGAATAGCTTCGCAGTGTGAAGCATATTGTCTACCAAGGTGGTTTTACCGTGATCGACGTGGGCTATAATAGCAATATTGCGCAAGTTCATGTGCCGAAAATTATTAAGGCGCAAAAGTAGACTCTTTTAGGGTGGTAGACTAACTTATTAAGGAGCAGTTTTTACTAACCTAAACCCCTTAATTATGAAATGCTTACTTCATTCGGTGCCTGCAGGGCGCTGGCTTGCTTTCTTATTGCCGATTTTCACAGGCGTGACAACTACTTTATCGGCTCAAAATGAGCGTGATACGTCTCTTTTTGTTGATAAATCGGACTCGTTAACAATCCCGAATCGTCGCGCTTCCTCCAAATCTGATTTTTTTGATGTGCACCAAAATACGGGCGCTTTTTCCCGCAATTTCGACTTGAGTGCGGAAGAAAAAAGAGAACAATTACCGCTTCAGCGGCCTCCAGGTCAGCAGCAAAAAGTAGTTTTTGATTTTCAAACCACAGGAAAACACGCTGCAGTTTACTCTTGTGAGCTCATCATTGACTCGACCTTCCAAAATAAACTCATGAGTTGCTGTGATGTAGTTTTAACAACACCGATGTTAGCGCCTCATGTGGCCATTCGAAAAGCCGGGACAAACTTAAGCGTAGCCTCTTATCCTTTAAGTTCCTATTATCCCATTGTGGCCTATGGTGACGGCACTTTGGTGGCTACTGGTAGCAACGGCTATTTCTTTGTGCCACCTAATTTATATTCCGGAAGTCAGCCTATACAACTAAAGGGGGCTGGTCCACACAAGGTCTATTGGTTAGGTGAGGACCATCCTGACAGCTCGCCTTTAGATCATTCAGCAGCTGAGGAATCTGCGGTAGAAGATGCCACAGTTAGATTTATTTCTGGTAAATGGCAGCGTCGAATTAGGCTGCAGTAGTGTAAAGAATTCCTTATGTTGCATGCTCAATTCAGAGCTATGTATAGTACACCTTGGATGAGTGATATTGTGGTAGGAACCATGCGATGGGGAATCTGGGATGCCAAATTTACCACAGCCCAATATGAGGCCATGATTGATAAGGCAATGAGTGTGGGAATGAGCACTTTTGACCATGCAGACATTTATGGTAATCATACTACCGAGGCTGAATTCGGAGCTGCATTGAAGTTGCATCCTGAGTGGCGTTCGCAAATAGAATTGGTCACCAAATGCGGTATTATTCATGTTTGCGATCAGAAGCCCGCGCACTACACCAAAGCTTATGACTTTACCAAGGCGCACATTTTGCAAAGTGCGGAGGACAGTCTTCGAAACCTACAGACCGACTACCTTGACGTAATGCTCTTGCATCGCCCTGATCTACTAATGGATCCCGATGAGGTAGCTGAGGCTTTTGAATTGCTATACTCTAGCGGAAAAGTCCGGAGTTTTGGCGTAAGTAATTTCACGCCGTCACAGATCAAGCTGTTGCAGAGTACAGTGCCCGTGGGTGTGCATCAGTTAGAAATCTCTGTGAAGGATGTTAGTGCTTTTGACGATGGTAGGCTAGATCAGTGCACATTAGACGGGATAGTGCCCATGGCTTGGTCACCGTTGGGTGGAGGAAATTTACCAGAAGGTGTTGCATCAGTGCTGGGTTCACTCGCGTCAGAATTTGGAGTGACGCCGCAGGCCATAGCTTTGGCTTGGTTGCTGCAGCATCCAGCGGGAATTTTACCTGTAATTGGTACGACAAAAGCAGAAAACTTAGAAGCAGCGCAAACGGCGCTCAATATAAAATTAGACCGTCAACAATGGTATACTATTTATCAGGCGGCAACAGGAATCAGACTACCCTAATATGGAGGTAAATGAAAATTTAGCACTCAGTGCTGCAAATTATGAAAATCACGTTGGGCTGAAATTTCAGCTGTACAACAGTCTCTTTTTAACGCTGCCTTTGGACGGGATCAAGAACACCGGAATTTTCATTCCCGTGTTGAATGAATTCTGCTTGGCAAAGTTGGCTGAAGGTCATAGTCCCGTTCAGATTATTGCGCAGTTTTTTGAGGAGTATAAGGACGGTGAAAATCGAAAGGAGCAAATAAATTTCTTGTTCAAGGTCATCCAATACATAGAGCGTCAGGTAGTTTTAGTTGACGCTTTAGAGGATGCGGCTTACGGGAAACTCAATAACCTCTCGGGTAAAGGGTCTCTTAGTGAATTTATGATGCGGATGGAGCGCGCTGGGAATTTAGAAGATTTGATGAATCGCCTGCAGGATTTTTCTATTCGTCCGGTACTTACAGCACATCCTACACAGTTTTATCCCGGTCGTGTTTTAGCCATTATTACGGATCTAACGGATGCCATTCAAGAGAATGACCTTGCTTCAATTAGAACGTATCTGAAGCAATTAGGCAAGACGCCGTTTTTCCAGAAAACGAAGCCCACGCCTTACGATGAGGCAATCAACTTAATTTGGTACCTACAGAATGTCTTTTACCAAAGTGCGGGCGATATTACTGCGGCGATGCGAAGATCATTGCCGAATTGGGATGGTACATTGAACCTCATTAACTTAGGTTTTTGGCCAGGTGGCGATCGCGATGGCAATCCTTTTGTTTCAGTAGAGACCACTTTGCAAGTAGCAAATAGATTGCGTGATGTGCTCTTACAATGCTACTATCAAGACTTAAGAAATTTAAGGAGGCGTATTTCTTTTTCAGGGGTCTATGAGGACCTGATGGACATAGAAAAGATGGTGCTTCGCTGTATTCGTCATCAGGAGGAATGGGAATTTAAAATGTTCCGTTCAGCATTGCACAAGGTCCTTAATGACTTGCACGAACAACACGATAGTATTTTCGTGGAATTGGTGGAAGAGCTATTAGATCGTGTCGCCTTGTTCGGGTCGCATTTTGCGAGTATTGACATCCGACAGGACAGTCGCGAAATCAAACGCGCATTTGATGCAGTGGCACATCAATTAGGATTGAAAGTTCCAACCACTCCCGAAGAGCTCTTTGATTTAGACGCAAAGTGGGACGGTACACTTACAGACGACGATAGAGTTGACGATACCTTGCAGAGCTTCCGAGTGATTCGTGAGATTCAAGCGAAGAATGGCCCTAAAGGTGCGCACCGGTATATCATATCTAATTGCCGCGGTGCTATGGACGTCGCTCGTGTTTTTGCATTGGCACGTTGGACGGCATTTGGTGATGAAAAAATCAGCGTAGATATAGTGCCTCTTTTTGAAACTATTGATGATTTGATGGGGGCAGGTGCCAGCATGAATACGCTGTATTCGGAGTCCAATTACCGCCGTCATTTAACGCAGAGAGGAAATAAGCAGACTATAATGCTTGGGTTCTCCGACGGGACTAAAGACGGTGGATACATGAGTGCGAATTGGAACATTTACCGTGCGAAAGAGAACTTAACGCGCATATCGAAACTGAACGACATTGATGTTGTCTTTTTTGACGGACGAGGAGGACCGCCAGCGCGCGGCGGTGGGAATACGCATAACTTTTACGCCTCGCTTGGCCAGCAGATAGCTTCTTCTGAAATTCAGTTGACAGTTCAAGGACAGACGATTTCTAGTAATTTCGGTACTTCAGAAAGTGCTCAGTTCAATATGGAGCAACTCATTACTGCGGGTCTCGAGAATTTATTATTAGACGATGAGTCGAAAATCCTTCAGCCCAATGAAAGGCAGTTGCTTGAAGAGTTGAGCGACATTAGCTTGAAGTACTACTCTGAGCTAAAGGATAATCCGTTATTTACGGAGTTTTTGGA
>Ga0209630_10003521_pt1 | contig 14248 bp, 13 predicted proteins | sample COG_01_FD_184745 | JGI IMG/M metagenome (GOLD analysis project Ga0209630, IMG submission 184745) | Pelagic Microbial community sample from North Sea - COGITO 998_met_01 (SPAdes) (version 2) | ecosystem: Environmental > Aquatic > Marine > Neritic zone/Coastal water | place: Helgoland, sampling... | reverse complement strand
TTTAGAGGAAGCCCAAAAGAAAAGCCTTGATTTGGTTCAAGTTTCTCCTTCTGATGCTCAGCCAGTGGTTTGTAAGCTTTTAGATTTTGGTAAATTTCAATTTGAAAAGAAAAAAAGTACTGGTGGAACTAAAAAACCAAAAAAACAATCCTTAAAAGAGATTAAATTTCGTCCGACCACTGATATTGGTGATTACAATATTAAATTAAAAAAGATAAAAAGCTTTATTAATGATGGAGATAAGACTAAAATCAGCGTTCGGTTTAGAGGTAGAGAGATCTTAAATAGTAATTTAGGCCTTGAACTCTTAAATAGATTGAGGGAAGACCTCCAAGATATTGCTCAAGTAGACCAAGAGCCATCTCTTGAAGGAAGACAGTTATTAATGGTTCTCTCACAAATTAGAAAGAAATAATTATGGGCTATAAATTAAAAACACATTCAAGCGCCAAAAAACGTTTTAAAGCTACTGGTAGTGGTTTAAAAAGAAGAAGTGCCTCTCGCGCTCACATCTTGACCAAGCAAACTACTAAAAGGAAGCGACATAATCGTGGAATGATTAAGATGGCTGACGAGACAAAAAAAATAGCGCAAAAACTTTTATATAATATTTAAACATCATGCCAAGAGTAACTAAAGCATTAGCTGCAAAAGCAAAACACAAGAAAGTACTAAAAGCGACCAAGGGTCATTATGGTGCAAGAAGTAGATTATTTAAGACTGCTAAACAATCTAATATAAAAGCATTGCAATATGCTTTTAGAGACAGAAGAAATAAAAAGCGTACATTTCGCTCACTATGGATATCAAGAATCTCAGCAGCTTTACTACCTTTAGAAGTTTCCTATAGCAGATTTATCAACCAGCTATCTCAATCAAACATAAAGCTTGATAGAAAATCTTTAGCTGGTATTGCATTTTCCGATCCCGACACTTTTAAGAAAATCGTAGAAAAAGTCAGGGTATAATGTTCTCATGCAAATCCCTCAGGATTTAATTGAAACAGCCGCTCTCAAATTAAAATCCGTTCAATCAGAGGCTGAATTCTTTCAACTAAGAGCTCAATATCTTGGTAAAAAGTCTTTTGTTGTCACTGCATTCTCAAAGCTTAGAGATCTTCAATCAGACGAGAAAGTAAATGCCGCCAAAGAGTTAAATCTACTTAAGAATAACTTAACTAAATTATTTGAGATCTCCCTTGAAGACATTGAAGGTCAAGGTGACCATAAGAAATTAGATGTAACTCTTCCAGCTGATCCGTTTTTAGTTGGTTCTGAGCATCCAATAACTAAAATTTCACAAAAAATTATCAACTACTTTACCCCTCTAAATTATCAAATCTTTTCTGGAAATGAGATAGAAACAGACTTTTATAATTTTGAAGCATTAAATTTTCCAGAAAATCATCCTGCGAGACAAATGCATGACACCTTTTATCTTAATTCCAGCAGCAAGTCAGAATATTTGTTGAGAACGCATACTTCAAATACTCAAGTGCATGCGATGTTAGATGAAGATTTGCCCTTATATATGCTTTCTCCCGGCAGAGTATTTAGATGTGATTCTGATACCACCCATCTTCCAATGTTTACTCAAATTGAGGGCTTGGTAGTTGATGAAGATGTAACCTTTGGCGATTTAAAAGGAGTTTTAATAGATTTCCTAGAATATTTTTTTAATGAAAAAATGGAAGTCAGATTTAGACCATCATATTTCCCCTTTACTGAGCCCTCAGCAGAAGTAGATATAAAATTTGGTAAACAAGGATGGTTAGAAATTTTAGGATGTGGAATGGTGCATCCCAATGTATTAAACGGCTGCAATATAGATACAAAAAAATTTCGTGGCTTTGCCTTTGGTATGGGGGTTGAGCGATTAGCTATGCTTTACTATGGAGTAACAGATATCAGAGAATTTTACTCTTCCAATTTAGATTTTTTAAATCAATTTCCATCATGAAAATTCAATATTCATATTTAAAGAATTTTCTTAATACAAACCTTAGCCAAAAAAAACTTAGTGATGTATTCACACAAGTTGGTTTTGAATGCGAGATAGAGGGAAGTCTAATAGAATTTGATATTACTCCAAATCGAGGGGATGCACTATCACTTAGGGGTCTGGAAAGAGAATTCAATGCACATCAATTAAAAAAACCCAGCCAAAAACTTCAAACCTCATCTCTAAAACTTATCCAAGATAAGAAAATTATTAATCATATTGATGGCTCTGGTTGTGGCAATTATCATTTAATGCCGGTTAAAGGCTTGAAGGGAATAAAAAATCTAGATTCTAAAAAGCGTAGCTTCATAGAGTCTGCCGGTATTCCATTAATCAATCCTTTGGTTGATTTAGGTAACTATGTGATGCTAGAAATAGGCGCCCCTATGCATGTATTTGATTTAGACAAGTTATCTTTACCAATCAATGTTCGCTTTCCGCAAGAAAAGCATAATGCAGTAACAGTTATTGGGGGAGATGTGAAAGATGTTCAGTCTTCATCATTAACAATTCAGGATCAATCTGGGATCCAAGCAATTGCGGGCATTATTGGTAGCGAAGCATCTTCAGTGTCATCAAAAACTTCTAGCATAGCTGTTGAAGCTGCATTTTTTAGGCCTGAGGTTACTGTCAATCAAGCTAGAAAGTATGGACTGGCTACTGATGCCTCTCACCGTTTTGAAAGGGGCGTAGATCCTGAATTACAGCAAACTGCACTAGAAAGATATCTATTTCTATTAGATCAAATAGCAGAATATGATTCGGTTGAACTCTATTATTCATATTCTCACAAGACTAAAAAGAAAAATGTGAAATTGGATGTAGCAAGATTTAATAAATTTTCTGGCTTAAGTTTAAAGGCCAGCAAAGCAATCCTTATATTGAAAAACCTTGGTTTTAAAGTACATACTAGGAGTGAAAAGAATGTAACATTCAACATTCCTAGCCACAGATTTGATATTTCTATGGAAGAGGATTTGTACGAAGAGTTATTAAGATCTTATGGGTATGACAATATACCTATATCAAAACCAAAGGCAGGGCCAATTGTTAATAATAAGCAGAATAATGCATTAGACAATCTTAGGCTTGGTCTTGTTCATTCTGGCTTCAAAGAACTTATGCATATGCCTTTTGTTTCAAGAGATTCCTTCCATCAATTAAATTCTAATAACTGGAAACCTGCTGAATTACATAATCCAATAAATGAGAACGAGCCATTGCTCAGAGGGAGCCTTTTCAGATCTCTATTTGCAGCTGTAAATAGCAATGTAAAAAAAGGATATACATCTATCAAAATTTTTGAAGCAGGCAACGTATTTAAAAAAGAAAAAAGTGGCTTCAATCAATCATTTCATTTGTCAGGAATGATCTATTATCATGAGCCTCAACAAACATGGAGCCAAAAAGAATTGATATATGATTTCTTTTCACTAAAAGGAGAAATCTCTAAATTATTACACACCCTAGGCATGCAAAATATTGAGTTTCAAAAAACGAGTTCTTTAATGCCATTCAATGAAAATGCATTAGATATATTTATTGGCAAGCAAAAGATTGCAGTGATTGGTGAGATAGAACTTTCTGTTACAGAGAAATTGGTCAAGAAACAAGCATACGGATTTGTAATTTATCCCGAAAAAATTTCATTAGCTTCCATTAATCCAAAAATAGTAAAAACTAGTAAATTTCCTCTTTCAACTAGGGATATTAATGTTGTTTTAGATAAATCTATTTCTTACGAAGAGGTTGAAAGATCAATCTCTCAAGGAGCAATAAAGCACCTAGTCTCATTCAATCTTATTAATACTTTTGAAGGAAAAGATATTCCGAAGGGTTCTGTTAGCATGACATTAAGATTTACCTTTCAAAGCAATACCAAATCTTTATTAGAGTCTGAAATCAATAGATCAATGCAAATGACATTGAACCTTTTGGAAAAAAGATTGAATGCTAAAATAAGGTCATGAATTTGACTAAAAAGGATCTCAGCGCACTATTAAAAAAAGAATTGAGCCTTTCGGTTGATATTTCTGATTCATTAGTCGATGAATTTTTTCAAGTGATAAAAACAACCCTTAGATCTCAAAAAAATATTAAGCTGTCTGGATTTGGCTCTTTTGAAACATTTACAACAAAAGAAAGAATGGGCAGGAATCCAAAGAGCATGGAAAATTTCAAAATTCCATCCCAGAATAAAGTTCGCTTTAGCCCAACTTCAAAAGCCAAGTATTTCTTGAACTAAAAATGAAGAAGCAGGTACAAAATTTTAATAAATCTGATTTAGCGATCCATCTTTCAAGAAAATTTGCAACTTTGAATGATGAAACAATTATTGAAGGAATTAACTTAATGCTTCAGGAAATAATTAATACAGTTGCATTAGATAATAGAGTTGAGATAAGAGGCTTTGGCTCATTCTCAAAAAAAACGATTAGACCAAGGAAATTTATTAACCCTAAGACCAAAGAAGAATCTTATTTAGGTGAAACCTCAATTATGCATTTCAAAGCATCCAAGAAGCTCCTGCATGCTCATGACTGATCCAAGAATAATTGTAGCTATTGATACATTTGATCTTAATCAGGCTTATGCAATTTTAGATCAACTTGATCCAGATCTTTGCATGGTTAAAATCGGAAGCGTTGTTTTTAACGCTCTTGGAAAACCATTTCTTAACCATGTATCTTCTCAAGGATTTAAGATTTTTTTAGATTTAAAATTGCATGACATACCAAATACTGTTCATGAAACAATTTTAGGTTTTCATGATTGCGATATTGAAATGTTGACTGTTCATTTATCTGGTGGCGAAGAAATGCTCAAGAAAGCTGTACTTGCAGGCCAATCCATTCATACTAAAGTAATCGGAGTATCCATACTCACAAGTTTAGAACAATCAGATACATTGGCCTTATTTGGTAACAATCTTGATGATCAAATTAGCAACCTATTCAAAATAGCTACTAAAGCAAATTTAGATGGGGTCGTTTGCTCACCTCATGAGCTAGAAATCGCAAATACAATTCTTGATCAACACAAAATTAAAATAACACCTGGAATAAGGGATATTGCAGTTGAGGATGATCAGGCAAGAACTATGAGCGCAAAACAAGCAATGCGAAAGGGTGCTACATTCTTGGTAATTGGCAGACCAATTACTCAAGCTGAAGATATACCAGCGGCATTAAAAAATTTTAGTGATTCAATTGAAAAACAATAAATTAATTCATAGCGCCTTCTTAGATCTAAAGAAGCTATCAAAGGTTGAGACCGCAAAAAAAAAGCTATTATTTAAATTTGAATCAGAATTTCTTAATTATCAGCCTTTCTTAAAAGAATTTTCGTCTCAACATTATAAAATCTTCAATGAAATTTCATATCAATTAGATCTTCAAGGCTCAATAGTTGATCTCTTTGGAGGGGAAGTAGTTAATAAGACAGAAAATAGGCCAGCCTTACATCACCAATATCGCATTAATCAAAAATCGAAAGAGTTTAATTTCAAGAAAATTACTCAACCCTTCATAAAAAGGATTAAAAAAGAAGGTTTTAAGAATATCATTACTTTCGGTATCGGCGGTTCGTATGAAGGGCCTAAATTACTGCAAGAATTCACAAAGAGTCAATCATCAAAATTAAATTATTATTTTTTATCCGGGCCAGATAAAGACGAATTTAATACAGTATTAAAACCATTAAGTGAGCAAAAGAATTTTTATATTTTTTCATCTAAATCATTAGCAACAGATGAAACTTTGTTATGTTTAAAGTGGTTGGGGCAAAAAAGAAACTCAAATAATTCCATAGTCATAACAGCAAATACAAAAAAAGCTCTTTCAATGGGTTTTGCAAAAGAATGCATTGTTTCATTTCCAGCCTCCGTAGGAGGCAGGTATTCTATTTGGTCGCCAATATCTCTTACTACCGAGCTAGAAAATAATTTCTCTTCATTTTTAAAAGGTGGATCGATAGCTGACAAAATGCTGCTAGGAAATTCAAAAGAAAATAAACAATATCAAAAATTTATAAAGATACTGGCATTTTCTGATCTATGGTTTAGTAACTTTAAAAATAAAAAAAATAGGGTTGTTCTTTCTTATAACTGGAAATTGCGCTCTCTAACAAATTATATTCAGCAGCTTGAAATGGAGTCACTTGGAAAGCAGGCAAATCCTAGATCTATTTTTCAGGAAACAGGCCAGTCGATATTCGGAGGCTTTGGTTCAACTGCTCAACATTCATACTTTCAATTATTACATCAGGGAACAGCGGGATTTTGTACAGACATAATTTATTCAGCTTCAAGAAGTAGCCCGCTATCATCCGCTCAAGCAAAAGGCCAGGCTTTTTTACTATCTTCTGATTTCAGGGAATCAGTTAATTTACTTGAAAAAACGAATAGCAATTCCCCAGTTAATCTTTTCCACTTAAACAAACTATCTCTTGCAGGACTTGGTTTCTTACTTGCAACTTGGGAGCATCGAGTTTTTATAACGGCATCTATGTTAGAAATTAATCCCTTTGATCAATATGGAGTTACTGCTGGTAAAGATATCGCAAAGAAATTTCTTAGTTAATGGCCTTAGATTTAAAACAAGTTCCTAAAACCCCTGGAATATATAAATTTTTTTCTAAAAATAAAATTATATATATAGGTAAAGCAAAAGATTTAAAAAAAAGAGTCTCATCATATTTTGGCAATTCTTTCAAGGATAGAAAAACGCAACAAATTAAAATCCTTACAGATAAAATTGAAACTTTTTCAACAACAACTGAGGCCGAAGCTTTGCTCTTAGAACAATCCTTGATTAAAGAAAATTTGCCTCGATTTAATATTCTCTTGCGGGATGATAAGACATATCCTTATGTGCATTTTTCTTTGGATCATAAATATCCAAGCATAAGCATGAAAAGATCAAAACATGCCGTCTCAAAAAATTTTTTTGGCCCCTTTATAAGTGTCCAAGCTGTTAAAGCAACAATTAAGGATTTGCAGAAAATTTACCAAATTCGAAATTGTAGCGATACAACATTTAACAACAGATCTAGACCATGTATCGAGCATCAAATGCAAAGATGCTCTGCTCCATGCGTCAATTTAATTTCTGAAATTAGTTATCAAGGGGATATTATATCTTCGCAACATTACCTATCATCTTCTGGAAAAAAAACTAAGTCATTAATGACTGCCCAGATGCATAAACTTGCAGAACAGCAAGAATTTGAAAGAGCGCAGGAAGTTAAGAGAAGGATTAGGAGCTTGGATCTGCTTCATCAAGAGCAATCCATTAATAGTTCATTGATTAGTGTTGATTTTTTTACATGTGTTTCTAAACTTGATAGAACTGGGATATGTATATTATCAGTTAGGGATGGGAAGATTAGAGGGACTAAGACTCACTATCTAAAGGGGAATCAGCTACATGATATTGATAGCTTGTTTCAAAGTTTAATATTTTCTTATTATCAAAATGCCTTCTCACTACCTAAGAAAATTGTTTTAAATATTAAGCCCAGCAATCTTCCTCTTATCAAGCAGGCTGTTAGGCTAAAATTTGGTAAAGAAATTTCAATTTCTGCAAGCATTCACTCAAATCTTAGAAAAGTTGCCAAATTAGGCAAATTAAATGCTAACCAAGTTATTGAAAATAGGGTTAATCAAGCTGATAAATATTTATTTGCTATAAAAGATCTCAGTTCAAGCTTAGGCCTTGATCGCAAAAATCTAACAATAGAAGGTTTTGATGTCAGTCATCATGGAGGTAAGCATGCTGTAGCGTCGGCTGTCAGGTTTTCTTCTTATGGACCTGAAAAAAAGAATTACAGACTTTTTAATATACCAAATGAATTATCCGGAAATGATATAGGTTCAATTAGATATGTGCTTAAAAGGAGAATGAATAAAGCGAATATAAATCCATTACCAGATATTATTCTAATTGATGGAGGGAAGCTCCAATTGAACGCTGTATTGAGTACCTTTTCTGCCTTGATAGAAAACCCACCCATCATCCTGAGCATTGTAAAGGGATCTAAACGGGTCAGAGCAACTGAAACAATTCTTTCCAAAGATGGGATTATTGAAATGCCAAAAGATAGCCCAGGATTTTTATTCCTCCAACAAATTCGTGATGAATCTCATAGATTTGCTATTACAAGTAACAGAAAGAAAAAAAATAAGTCTGTAAGGAAATCTTCCCTTGATAGCATCAAAGGTCTTGGACCCAAAAAAAGGAAAGATCTAATGAATTACTTTAAGTCTATTCAATCGATTAAGGCAGCTTCAGCAGATGATCTATGTAAGGTTTCAGGAATAAGTATTAAACTAGCAGAAAAGATAAATATTTTTTATAGATCATGAATTATTTCATCCAATCATTAACATACTTCAGAATTTTAATTTCTCCCATTATTTTTTTATTAATTACTTTATATGACTCATATGGTTGGGCATTATTTCTTTTTTTTCTTGCTAGCATTTCTGATTACTGGGATGGTTTCCTCGCAAGAAAATATAAACTGGAATCTATTATTGGAGCCGTATTAGATCCGATCGCAGATAAAATATTGGTTACATTTTTAATTCTTGCTTTGAGCCTCGAATTGTCCAGTATCTTTATTGGGATGGTAGGCGGACTAATGCTTGTAAGAGAGTTTTGGGTTGGTGCTTTAAGAGATTTCAATGCAAGACAGAACAACTCTGACGCAACAAAAGTTACGTTGCTTGCTAAAACTAAAACACTCATTCAATTCATGGCATTCTCTTCATATCTATTTGGTCTAGTGCTCAATAATTCTTTGATTTTATTTTTGTCTAACTTCCTTTTATTTTTAGCGTTAATAATTACACTCCAAACCGGACTTTCATATACAATGTCTACTTTTAAGCAATAGGGCTGGATGGCAGAGTGGTTATGCAGCGGCCTGCAAAGCCGTTTACGCCGGTTCGATTCCGGCTTCAGCCTCCATCATGCAAATCAGAGGCTTTAAAAAATATTAAAATATAATAGTAGTTTTTAGATTACAGAGATCTAAAGAGATCAACTATTACTAGTATTAAAGAATAGTAATTGAAGAAAAAAGGTCTGAAAAATTTCAACAAGCATCTTCCCATTTGATCATTTTTTGCGCAGCTGACTTGGGTAATCAAGTATGATTTGAACTTAAATTTGTTATAATGTCAAAATGAAAAAATTACTTACTAACTTAGTCCTTCTTAATGCATTTTTTCTTCACAATGCGCTCACTTCTCAAGAGTTAAATGATGCATTTTTAAACAGTCTGCCAAAATCTATCCAAGAAGATTTTTTGAACACTCCTGATGAGGACTTATCTAAAAATTTCAACGAAAGACCTGAAACACGCATCAGAAAAGTAGAGAGTGGAATTGAAAATATTAAGGATCAAATTAAATCTCTCGAATCTCAAATAAGTAGAGACGAATCAATAGATGAGATAACAATCTTTGGCTCAAATTTTTTTGATTCATATCAAACTTCTTTTGCTCCTGTAAATCAGCAAAATTTTTCATCTGATTATGTTATTGACGTTGGCGATGTTTTGTCAGTTCAAACTTTTGGTGCAGTAAGGGTTAATAAAAAAATTCCCGTTTCTCGAGATGGCACAATCAACATTCCAAATATTGGAATTGTTTCAGTTGCTGGTTTGCCTTACGCAGACGCTATTAAGACCATACAAGCATTTGTATCACAAAAGTTCATAGGCCTAGAAGTATTTACAAATCTGGATTCAGCTAGAGATATGAGTGTTTTATTAATTGGTAATGCAGATAAACCAGGAATTTACACGCTTCCAGGCGGTTCAAATATTCTGTCTCTTCTCCATGCTGCCGGCGGGATCAATGAAAGCGGAAGTTACCGATCCATAACTCATAAGAGAAATAATAGAATCATTCAGGAGATTGATTTATATGATGTTTTAATTAATGGCAACTTGCTTTTCAAATCTCCATTGAGAAGTGGCGACTCTGTAATTATTAACCCATCCAGAAAAATTGTTTCCATTTCTGGCGGAATCAATACTCCAGCTATATATGAATTAAAAGATAATGAGAATCTTAAAGACCTAGTTAATCTAGCACAAGGTTTTTCAATATCCGCAACAGATACAATCTTTGTTTATGACTCCAAAGGTAATTTTAGAAGAATATCGCCTGAGGAAGTGGATACCCAAGAAGTAAATCATGGTGATAGTGTAAAAATCCCACTTTTCTCTCCAATTACCAAAAAAACACTGATTGTTACCATTGATGGCGCTGTAAATAAACCTGGAAAGTATTCTTTTATTGAAGGCACAACACTTCATCAAATCATTGCTGAGGCTGGAGGATACACTGACGATGCATACCCTTATGGCGCTGCATTATATAGAGAGAAAGTTGCACAAATACAGCAAGAAGCATTTGACAAAACCTATTCTAGCTTAATAACTTTCCTCGCATCCAGTGGAAGCACAAATACATTTAGCGCTTCAACATCTTCAAATTTACCATTAATACTCTCTGAGCTAAAAACAACTGAATTTTTGGGAAGGGTGTCAGCAGAATTTAGTGAAAGAAAAGTTGAGAAAGAGCCATCTTTAGATACAGTCTTATCTGATGGTGATAAGATTTTTATTCCTTTATTCACCTCAGATGTTTATGTAACAGGAGATGTCCAAAATCCAGGTGGAAGAAGATACTCATCAGGATTAACAGTTAGTGATTACTTAGAACAATCAGGAGGCTTAGGCAGTTTTGCTGATGCCGATAGAATCATCATAGTCAAGCCAAATGGGGATGCTGAAGTGGCCAAAAAAAGCCTATTTTTATCTTACTCAGATTCAAATATATATCCAGGCAGCACAATATATATACCTAGAAAAATTGGAAAACTAGATGGCATTGAATATACAGCAACCCTTGCGCCAATTGTCAGCAGCTTGGCACTGTCCTTAGCATCTCTTAATAGTATTAACTAAATATTAATTTTAAGGTATATTCCTTGTTTCGGTGTCCTAGATTTCAATATAGAGCTCTATTAATATGCATTTCACTGTCATCTTATTTATCAGCAGATCCTGATGAATATATCTATCCATTTAAACAATATAGCTTCTCAAACTATGGAACACTCGGGCTTATTCAAAATCCAAACGCAAGATTTTTAGATGAAGGTTCTTTAGGTTTTTCATGGAGCCATAATGAGCCATATTTGAGAGGATCATTAATTGCATATCCATTCAGCTGGCTAGAGGTTTCTTATCAGTACACTGATATTAATAATCAACTTTATAGTCCATTTAAAGAGTTCAGTGGATCTCAGTCCTTAAAAGATAAATCTTTTGATACAAAAATTAGATTAATCAAAGAATCTCAACTCTGGCCACAGATAGCAGTTGGATTTAGAGACATAGCTGGTACTGGCTTATTTAGTTCAGAATTCATAGTTGCGAGCAAGAATCTATCTAAAGGGTTAGATCTAACAATGGGGGTTGGTTGGGGAAACTTAACAGGCCAATTAATTAAAAATCCTCTATTAGAAATATCTGATCGCTTTGAAACTAGAAGCTCATCCTTAGGTCTGGGTGGCGAGTTTAATATAGACGATTATTTTTCTGGGCCTGCAGGGTATTTTTTTGGTCTTGAGTATTATGTTCCAAAATTTAGAGGTATGAGAATAAAGTTTGAATATGATGGCACAAACTATAAAACTGAGGGTGGTATTCCAATTTCACAAACTAGCAATTTCAATTTTGGCATTGTCTTTCCTCAATCTAAAAATCTTTCCTATAAATTAAATTTTACTCGTGGAAATACAGTAAACTTTGGTTTTTCTTATAAGCTTAATTTGGGCAATAAAAATGCCCAAATTATATCTAAAGAAAAGCAATCTAGAATTAGCAATACCAATGCCATAAAAATTGTTACATCAAGATCAGATCAAAATTTATATAGAGCGGCTTTAAAGTACTTGAGTGATGAAAAAATATTTCTTCAGCATGCAAGCATTAATGATGATGAGCTAGAAGTAATTTTTGCTCAAGGAAAATATAGAAATCCTGTTATTGCTTCCGGGAGAACATTGAACACCTTGGATCAAATTGCTCCAAATAATATTACCAGTTTTAAGATTCACGAGATAAATGGAGGGGTTGGCTTGTACTCGATATCAGTTAATAGAGATGCATTTAATAGAGATCGAAAGCAATTTTTGCCTCCAAAGCCTGACATAGATATAAGCGTGGAGCCATTTAACTTAAATAATAATAATAATAATTATCAATTTAATCCTGAAACGAAATATCCAGCGTTCTTTCATACGATAGGTCCGGATATAAGGTCGCAAATAGGTGGTCCTGATGGATTTTTCTTTGGTGATTTGAAGCTAAAGTCAGTCTCAGAGCTTTTGATTCGAAGGGGATTATCCGTTGTTTCTATAATTAGTTATGGTTTATATGACAACATGGATGATCTTAAGCTTGCTTCTGATAGTGTCTTACCGCATGTAAGGACAGATATTGTTAAATATTTAAAACAGAGCCGAGATTTGAGTATTCAACGTATGCAATTAAATAAATTTGGACAAATATCCCCATCTATTTTTTATAAGTTTTCTGCTGGCATATTAGAATCAATGTTTAATGGATACGGCGGCGAAGCATTATATAAACCTTTTGACAAAAACTATGCAATAGGCGTTGAGGCCTGGAAAGTTTATCAAAGAAACTATGATCAAATGTTCGGAATTCTAGATGATGTAGATTACGAAACTACGACCGGCCACATATCCCTTTATTATCATGAGCCTATAACTAATATTATATTTAAAATGAAAGGTGGAAAATTCTTAGCTCAAGATTCTGGAATATCTTTTGAATTTACTAGAGAGTTTTATTCAGGATTCAGACTGAGCGCTTTTATTACAAGAACTGACATTAGTAAAGAGGAGTTTGGAGAAGGTAGTTTTGATAAAGGATTTTCTTTTTATATCCCTCTAGAAATTTTCTCTAATTCTTATAATAGTAGAAATTTTGGTTGGGGTCTTAAGCCTATTACCAGAGATGGCGGCGCAACATTATCTCATAGTCATAATCTCTGGGGCGTGGTACATAAATCGCATAAACATAAATTTAATAGGCACATAGCAGATTTTTATGATTAAGCGATACTTATTTATCTGTATATTTTTTACCTCTTGTGCGTCAATAGATTACTCTTATTTTAAAGATTTAAAAAGTTTTTATTCTAAAAATAGAATTTTAGTTGACCAATCATTTATAGATAAGCAAAATTTTTCTTTTATCAAAGTCTCAAATTCCAAAAATGATGCAGTGTTTATTCTCTCTAATGTTGATCAATTTGGCGTGCATGAATGGATTGGAAGTAACTATGAGAGCATTAAAACTAAAGATGGGTTGATTATTGAAACCAAGGGCTTACGATCTGATATTAAATTCTACTCCTATGATATTTCAATCCTAGAAGAGGCATCAAACTTTAATTCGCAAATAGACTTATATAATCCTGATTTAATTTTTTCGAGTATTACACTTAGAAGAAATTCTTTAACTACCCATAGGAACAGCAAAGGAAATGAAATGAAGTTTTATCAATATACTAGAATTGTTCCAGAAATTGGGTGGAAGGCAAAAGAGAGCTATACTTTTAAAGATGGTGTTATATTTAGATCAATACAGCAGATTAATCCGATGCTTGACCCGTTAGAAATAAACTTTTATTTTAAGTATTGATATTACAAAACCTTCTAATTTTCCATTGAAAATACTAAACCAAAGAAGGAGAATGCACACCATTATTGATCTATTGGAAATAAGGATTTATTTTTGCTTTTAAAAAAACCTTCTAATAAAGTATTAGAAGGTTTTTTTAAAAATTGGAAGGTTGTTTTATTGAACTCTAGTAGCTGTATTGGTAGTAACACCAACCTCTTCAATCTCAACTTCAGTTGGATTGACTACAGCCACTTCTTCAACCAGCTCGATTTCATTTTCAATTTCTTCAACAATCTCTTCAACTGAATCAACTTCGTTAACCACTTCAACTGTATTGGTTACTGTAATCCCTTCAACCACTTCAACTTCATTGGTTACTTCAACTTCATTGGTTACTTCAACTTCATTGGTTACTTCAACCTCTTCAACCACTTCAACTTCATTGGTTACTTCAACCTCTTCAACCACTTCAACTTCATTGGTTACTTCAACCTCTTCAACCACTTCAACT
>Ga0209630_10003519_pt1 | contig 14255 bp, 19 predicted proteins | sample COG_01_FD_184745 | JGI IMG/M metagenome (GOLD analysis project Ga0209630, IMG submission 184745) | Pelagic Microbial community sample from North Sea - COGITO 998_met_01 (SPAdes) (version 2) | ecosystem: Environmental > Aquatic > Marine > Neritic zone/Coastal water | place: Helgoland, sampling... | reverse complement strand
CGTTGGTATTACCAATCAGAGTTTAGGTGGCACAATGGGTGCATTTGGCACAACCATTGACGGTATGGATATTGTTGCTATTGTAACATACTTGCGTTCTGAAGAAAGACGCAGAATTGAGTCAGGCGAAATTAAAGATCCATACATTGTGCAAGAACAAATGGTCTTTCCGGAGTAGATGTCGAAACTAGAAATTACACTTGCTAATAGTACCGGCGCAAAGTACACTCTATTTTTTAACATTCTAGATACAGAAATTGCATCTAAATGGTTAGTCGAGTTACAAAAAACACTGGATTTAGGTACCCATTTAGACGATTCTGAAAGACTATACGGCTTTAATGGATCCAAGTATACAGTAGAATACTGTATTGACACATTAAATAAGTTTGTAGACACGATAAATCGTTATCAGCCAGTGTGTGAGAAGCATGTCAATTACAATTATACACAGGACGACCTCAACTACTTGCACAATATATTTGAACGCTATCACGGGCTCTACGATGCTCAAGACAGCAACGACTTCTACTCTAATGCACCCAAGGATGTGCAGTATGCATTGGGGCAACTAAACATATACATTCATAGACTAGAAAGCATAAACTCGTATGCTAGGTTTGTATGCACTTTTAGTAGCGATGGTAGACCTAGAATACCGTTTGCTCCTGCTGACTATAAACATTTTACCATGCAGGAAGTTTGGGGAGGCTTGTACATCAACTACTGTGAGATAGGCAAGACTCTGGTGGATATGTATAGGGACAACGACGAACACATTGGCAACGAAGCATTTATCCCACAACAGTATTTTAAAAGTGACTTTAATGTTAAGTTCACACATCACACACCCAAAGAGTATGCTGAACTAGAACAAAATGTTATTAACTATTACGAAAAGAATTTAGAAAAGTTTGTAGCACTAGGACACTTTGATCCTAAGTTTGCACTAGGGTCTATTCAGGTAGGGCAGTTAAGTTTTCCAGATGATATTGATAAGAAAGCATTTGAAGAGCATTACCTGTCAGAGTATACGTTTATCGATAGTTTACGTATAGACTACGTCTGATATTGCCTGGAGTCATCATGCCGTGCCAACTGTTTGGAGTATTATGCATAATGTATCCTGTATTTTTAATAAACGGAAATTTGTAAATTTCAGTATCTAACTGATCACTTTCGTAAATAGAAGTACCACAATCCTCACCTGCATCGTTAAGATAAACTTGTATGGCTACCCTAATACTATCATTGTCTACATGTGGTGGGATTATATATTCTTTACCATCCTCCCACATGTTACAATGTTGAAAGTATACCTGGTGTCCTAATGCTTCTGATACTACTGGGCTTAGTTGTTGAAAAGCATAATGCATACGTCTATATGGACTAGTTGATACCTGATCCCAGTGTACTGCACGTCTTGGTACATCAAATTCTAGTTGCTCAGTCTCCCACTTCTGATTTGACGTCATAAAGTCTCTAATATCTACTATGATATCATCTGGTAAAACGTTTTCTATACGCCATGCCCACCAAGTAACACGAGTTTTGTTTGCTATTGATTCTGCGGCGTGCTTTGCTGTTCTTTGGATGTATTCGAAATTGTCTAATACGTGCATGCTAACCTTTCTTTGATATTTCCCATATCGTTTTTAATCTTTTTAATTCATCTTGTAGTGCAGGAATCTCACTGGCATGGTGCATTATATTATTAAATTCTTGTATGTCAATATACCACTCTGGCAACTCCTTGTACTTGACAAGTTTGCGTCCTGTTTTGCCAGGGTGTCTTTCGTACACTGTCTGGCCACCGTCTGGAGATTCAAATATCACTAATTCTCTGTATAATATATCAAAACTATCGTCATTCAACTTTCTTCAGCCCAGCCAACATAGACTTGAGCTTTGAACTATCGACTTGAGCATTTACCTTGGGTTGTTCTGTCGTTGTAGTAGTTGATTTTGTTTTTATTTGATTCATAATACTTGACTGTGGTATGTTGGCTTGCTCATCCTCACCTGCATCGATAATTCTCAGCGTCTCCATGTTGTACTCTAAATCAATCTTTTGTCCAACACCACTAGAACTACGAGTTTTCATTAACTGTATCTGATACCTTCCACGTTCACGCATTGCTCTCGACGTAAAAATACCAAACACGTTGTCAGCAGTATTTATTTTACTTAAACCACCAGATATATGGCTGTGATCAAATTCTATTTCTTCCACCGCCGCTCTGTTTAACTGCGACGCTGTTACCATTAATATATTAAACTCTTTTGCTAGGTTACGCAACTCCTCAGACACATACTTGTCCTTAACAAACAAATCACTTGGGCTTACTTTAGCACTAACTGGCATAACCAAGTCTAAGTAGTCCACCATAATAAAGTCTGCTTTTTTTCCTGACTGTACTTCCAGTTCTTTTAAGTATGCTCTGATCTGATTAACGTTGCTCTGTGCTGGCATGTACTTAATACGCAGAGCTCCAGACTTCTTGCCAGCCATCTTAACCTTCATTTCCACAGTATCAATGTCTTTAAATACTTCTCTGGTACTTACGTTAGCCACCATTGAATCAATACGCATTGCACAAAGACCCTCACTAAGTTCCAGTGTTAAGAACACACCGTTAAGTCCTTGTGTAACCCAGTTGATAGCAATGTTCTGCATGAACAAACTCTTACCACTACCACTGCCTCCAGCAAAGATGTTTAGCTCACCTTTGTTAAATCCACCAAACAGTTTCTTATCCAGTGTGGGCCAGCCTGTGCTTACTTGTCCGTTATTGTCTTTTAGCAACGACAATCTGGCCTTAGGATCTTCAAAGTAATCTGTGCCTAGATCCTTTGTTAAACTAATTTGCACAGCATCCTTGATTAACTTCTCTACAGGATCATAGTCACCTTTTTCCAAATGATCCGCCGCTTTGAGAATAGCACGTTCTAGTTCGCCTTTGCGACTAAAGCCTTCAAATTCCTCCAAAAACCAATTATGTTGTGCATCATCTATGTTGCCTACTTCTTTAAGTTCAACACCAGACGTTGCTTTAACTTGATCTCTTGTAGGAAGTGCTTTGTGTTTATCTGTGTATTCCTGTATAAACGTGGCTGTGTCTTGCAGTCCTCTGTCAAAGTTTTGAGGATTGTAGATGTTGCCCACACGCACAAACATCTGTGCATCTGACATCATCATTTCTAAAAATAGTTTTTGTAAATCTGCGCTGTAGTCTTTGCTCATATATTAGTATTATACATTAAATTTGTCGAAGTTTGTATCTTTTGTATAGTCAAAACATATGACTGAGCCATTTAAATTTTGCCTATCTAACTTATACATGCCCTCGATAAAATCTCCTGGCTCTACATCTGCGTCGTAAAGACTGTCAGGATTTATACCACAAAAGCATGCTCTGTCTGTGTTGCTAAATTGTTTCATAATAAGATAACTCTGGTACTTATTGCCTATATAATCAGTATAGGTAATATCTGCATGGTTGTAAACATAACTGCTAACCATCCAGGCCACAACTGCCTGTGAGTCTAGTTGTATTGACTGTAACAAGTGGAACGGAAATATAACACTGTTGTAGTATTGCTGACTCCAGCGTTTGCCTAACTTCCAGAGTTCTATAGTGCTTAAATCATCAAAGCTCTGTGTGCTTAACGCACTGCCATTATGATTTAGGAACACAAAATCTATTAGGGGCAACTGTTGCAATTGCTTCTCAAGTACAGCAGGATTTAAGGTCGCCCAGTCTATGTTAATATTGTTTACACCATCTATTTGCTCACTACTAATACTGTGTACAGTGTGTCCTCGCTCTATTAGACTATCTAGTATAGACCTACCAAACTTTTTGCCACAGCCTACTAATAATACGTTCATAGTTCTGGGAACACCTCTTGCCAGTTGCCTGGAAACTGTGTAAAGAAAGACTCGTAATCATTTTCCTTGACACAATTTAATTCTTGTAAACAAGCATCTAATTCTGCACATAAGTTTGTGTTATCACTAAACTGTTCTTTATGTAAATGTATTTTAGTTTTGCAATCGTCTTTAACCGCTTCTGACAAATTGCGACACTTAATAACTGTATGATCCATTAACACCTGATTAATAGTGAAGTCCTTTATGTCGTAGTTATCTGCAAAGAAGCGTTGTGTATCTGTTAGGTATAATGCACTGGCTATGAAGAACACACTGTTAAGTCTAAACTTAGCATGACTTTGTTTTAACCAGCTTAAGTTAGTAAGGAAACGTTGCCAGTCTGCGCCACGCCTAATATAGTTAAAACGTGCGCCTGTTGAATCAGCACTTAACGTAACTAGCACATTTTTAAACTTTAGCAACTCATTTATTATTGCATTGTCTTGGTCAAACATCATGTTGGTGTTTATCCTAAACTTGCAATCTATGTTTTTGTCCAGTCGTTCTAATAGCCTCTGATTGTGTTTAATAAGTGTGGGCTCTCCACCACTCATGTATATTTCTTTTAGGTTATGTTGGTTATTAACAATAACGTCTATCAGTTTGTCTGCACGATCATTGGGTGTATGTAGTACAGGTTTACCTTGTTCCTGTGCAATACTGCTACTTTGGTTACTCCAACAGGTAATACATTTTAGATTACAAGTAGAACTCCAGTGTAAGTCAACTGCATTTAATTTAAATTCAGTATCATTTGAGTAGTCTATGTCCTCAAATTTAAACATAGGGTTATACAGGTCTCTGAGATACTTGTGTTCTGTTTCGTCTTCGTGCCTGGTACAGTACTGACAATTTTTGTGTGTGTTATCCTGGTATAAGTTTTGTCGTATGTCCTTGAGAATAGGACTTTGTAAAATGGTGTCAACATCATCAGTAGATAAGTTACCCAACGTTTCTAACCCATGTACGCAAGTTTTAATAGTGCCATCCATTTCAACTTTAATATGATTCCAAGGCACTGCACAAAAGTTTTTACTCTGTTTAAAAAGGAAAAACTTTTTCTTTGGATCCATCATTTTATTGATTTACGCATTAAATTAATCTTAAGTTTACTTGCCTGTGCATTGTCCAAAATATTCTTTACTACAAATAACTTACCATAACGTTGCACTGCTTCCCCAACGTCTTTGCATGTTTCTGACCATGTAGGGAAACTAACTTCCCAGTCATATTCCATTGCGTCTTGTATCATACGTTGTCCTGCTCGATCAAAGTCTGGCACAACAATTACTCGTTTACCTAACCTGTCAATTATTTCTGCCTGTGTATCGTTTATGTTGTTACTTAATATAGCAACTCCATCAACTGCCATTGCATCAAAAGGTCCTTCTACCACAATAACAAACTTGTTATCCTTAGTCTGTGCATCAGTATTAAACACATAATTGCTTTCGTAACTATTAAAGTACTTGGGCTTTATGTCTGGGTCCATTGCTCTTGCAGTATACCCTATTGTCTTACCTTGCCAGGTAAATGGTATAATAACTCGCCTGTCCATGTTAACGCTACTGCTGGTACTGTAAAATATAGGATAGCGTTGGGTGTTAATCTTTCGGTCAACTGCATAACATACAACATCTCTAAAATTTTGATTTGTTTCGTACTTGGGGTCTAACGCCATCATTGTGGCAATTTGTCTAATATCTGCACTTTCTTCAGGCAGTGGTCTCGGATCGAACTCTATCTTTTCTTGTTGCTGTTCTATCTCTTCAACAACATCGCCTAGCTCTTCTCTGATACGCATGGCTTCAAACACCAAACGTTGCGTATCATTTTGTGCTACCCCAAACCAACCTAGTAGTTTGCGAAACTTAAAGTTAAAATGCCAGCCTGGTCGCCACGTTGCTTTAAAGTTGCAGTTAAAACAATGGTAACTTACCGAACCATCAGGTGCATTTATAACACCACCTCTGCCTCTAGTGTCAGCACCATGTCCTCGATGTGTACAACACTGTGCATTAAAACTAATCCAGCCGCTTGGTGCTGTCTTGCGTTTTGAGGGTAAATTATCTAAGACTGTTTGTTGTATAAGGTTCACTGTATAAGTGTACGCTCTTTCATAAAACTTATCAAGTATTTTGCAATAAATTGATGCCCAAGTTCGTTAGGGTGTTCTCCCCAGGCCCAAACTTTGTGGCCTTCCATAGCTCGCTGTTGACATATGTCAACCATACTCCAATCTGTTACAAACTCATCAGTGATACTGCCATGACTATGCGCTGGGAAAACAGGTGCATATATCCAGGACATGTTGTGTTCTTTACAGAGTGCTCTTGACGTCATAACAAAATCTAGCAAAGTGTAGTCGTGTAGTTCTGGACTACTGCTATGCACCAAGTGTCTTTTCCAGTGGTCAACTAATGGATGGTGCATGCCTCCGTATTGCAAGTAGCCACTGTGTAACCATTGCTTGTCCTTTGCTGAATAAAAACTATATCTTTCGTGTGCTGTTGTTGCAAATATCACCAGAGTGTCAGAACAATCTTGGGGTTGCTGGTGCATCCATTCTATAAATTTAACACGCATTCCTATTAGGCTGTCACCTTGTTCTGACAAATTGTCGACAGGAATACCTAATTCTTTTTGTAGTATATTTGAATATCTGTGTTCTTCTCTATAAGGAAGATTTTTGTGAAAGTATTTGTACTCAGCGTCTTGAACACTGTGACCTTCCTTTTCCAGTACAGGAACAAGTGCGGGATCAACTAAGTCAGAACCATAAGTCCAACTGTCCCCAAAACATACTATACGTTTAGCCACGGTATAGTATTTTGGTTATACTCCCTGAAGTTTTTACTTGAGTAAACCTTACTGCTCTATAGTTGCCAGTCCATGTTGCATACTCTACATTGCTTGAGGCAGTGTATGACTCAGTCTGAATAGTAAAGTAGTTGGCTGAGGTATAGTTTGGAGTATCATCTAGTGTGCCTTCCACTTTGATATCACCTGTGTATCCGTTAAGATAAAACGCCGCAGTATGTAACTTACTGCCTTGGTTAGTACTCTTGTCACTAATTACATAACTGGTAACATTTGTACTTGCGTCTACAGTAAGCTCAGTTGATGCTGTAAATGTTGGATAGTGTCCGTCTAATACTTCTAATGTACCACGAACGCCATAGTTATCATCAGCATATGCAATCTCATCTATGCCTTCACCACTAGTAACAGCAACTGTATAGTTGTAATAGGTTGCAGGCAAATCTAATAAGTCGTTGTCATCTAGTGTTACAAGTGCCTGCCCTTTAGCGGCGTTATGTATTGTAGCAGTGGTTGTACTATAAACAGTGTTAGTCTCTGAATTGAGAATGTTTAACTTTATAGTACGGTCACTAATATTAATTGCTTTCTGATCCTGATTCTTAACTTCAATTAAGAGTTTATTTGCTACTCCACGGTAGGCTTTTATATTTCGGTTATACACGCTGACTGTCCTTCTGTTTGTGTCCAAAAGTTCTACTATTTGGCATGGTATCTTTTGCCTATATAAATATTGGGTAAGTAATTGCATATTGTATTTATTGTGTCAGACAAACATTTCCAACAACTATTAGACAAATATCCTTTTTTAAGTTATGTTGTCTACGGAGGCAACGACTACATCGGCATAATACAGAACTATGACGAAGTAATTACTACCCTGTACGATTACTCTGCACTAAAAACTTCAGAAGAAAGACTTCGGTTTTTAGAGCTTGCAGATTCCTGGTGGTGGGAATCCAATAGACTTATACCTATTAATGTCTTCCTTAAACATGAATGGAAAGTGTATAAAGGCTGTCTCAAGACGTTTAATAGCAAGGATGTTGTTATTAAATACGGGCCTCAACTAAGTCTTAAAAGTCTAAGTATCAAACGTACGAAACGAAGAGCAATAACACTGGTACGTAAACCTACCCAATAGCATCTCGTATGACCGATGTCTTGTCTATCCTGGGCAAGTCAGACAACTTACCATTTAATTTAGCATTTAAGTAGGCCTCCTGCATCAGAGTTAAATCTAATAGAGACTGTTTTTCTATGTCATCTAATATGTCATCAACCTGTTGCTTTATGTGTTTCCACTTGTATCTTGACATAAAGGTTTCGTGAAAGTGTCGTATATCTCGGATGTTTCTAGGCAAATCTTCTCTAATTTTATATTTTAAATTAAACTTGTTGCCAATTAGATCTATATGTTTTAAAAGTAGATCGGTATCCAGGCAGTCCAAAAAAGGTAACTGGTATACGTTTTGTTCAGTATATGTTACCCGCTCTTGAAGTGCTAATAATGGATGATTATCAGCAGAAAACCATTTAGTAAAATACTTACGCAGTAAGATTCTATCTGCATTGGGATTAGTTGCACTTAACGACTTAGGGGCAAGGCCAAAGTTTTCCAAACATTCTGTTTTAATTTCGTCGGGCAACCGATTAAACTCGGTTATTGTAGTAACGTTAGGCCAGTTGTCACCTTTTATTTCAGAGTACAATTCTGGCATAACATCAGACAATTTTATTATATCGTCTAATGCAGTTTGATAAAATTTATTAGATAACTTATCGTAGGTGTTATTAGATAGATCACCAGACGTCCCAACCTTGACCTTTCGCTTATCACTGTTTAACGATATCTGCGATATATGTAATAGATCGTCTTGATTAAATGTAATATGTATTCTATTGTTGCCAGTTAAACTGTCTTCTGTTACATCGTTTGTGTAAAATATTCTGTCAGAGTGTGCTCTTAGGTCATCTAATTGTAAACCAAAGTTTCCCGACAAAAACGCAGTATTAAGTATGTATTCGATTAAGTTTTGATTGCAATCTGCAATATGGTCAATATAGACTTTCATTTTAAATATTTAATAAGTTCATGTGTACCACTACAAGATATGCATAACTGGTTGCATGACTTTTCTTAAAGTAGTAATTACCATCTGTGGGTTTTGTCCAGACTTCCTGATTGATAGTTGCCCAGTCCTTGTTTAACAAATAACGTTTACTAGGACGTATTATAGCAAGTACAGCAGCCATCTCGTCTATTGTTTTAGGCTTTAGTGTTTTTACTATGTCATAATGATTTCCAATATGTATAATATTTTTAACGAACTCTGGGTCTTGTAGTTTTTCCCAGGGAGGTTCTATGGACATCAAAACATCAAGTTCTTCCTCACTATGTATTTGTTGATATACACTAACATTGAGAAAGTCTAGTTTAACATAGCCACGCTGTTCTGCTTCTTTGTGGTCAATACTTGCCAACTTAGTTATTGGATGTTGTGGTATGTTGTTTACATACACACCTGTATTGTGCGGCACAAATTCATCGTTACGATATATGCTGGCAGGTATATGTTTAATATGCTCAAGTGCCTTGTCCCTGTCACCAAAGTCTATGTCAATATCAGCCTGAAACTTCATAGTCCAATGTCCTTGAGTGCTTGCTTGACCCATTCTGTATCTGCCACAAAGTCAGTAAATCTACGTTGCCAGTATTCTGGATCAATATATGGGTAAATTATCTGCAACTGTTCTTCGTTTAGTGTGTCTAAAAAGTCTACACCACTTTCACAATTAAACACTAGCCAGGCACTGACTCTGCCTGTGCTAATATGATGACATATACGATTACTGTTGGCGTATCTAAAGTAATCTTTAATGCCGTTCTTAAGTTCAGGGTGTTCCTCGCAATAGTCTAACATCTCCGTTACGCCACGCTCTAGTGCATCTTGTGCTTGTTCACGTTTAATGTAAGGTAACATCCATTCTTGATATAATTTGTCTTTTGTCCAGTGGTCTATCTTTTTATTATTTTTTAACAACCATTCACAGAAGTTCATAAAGTTTATAGCACGTATGCCTACACAATAACGCCCAAACTTTACAAACGCATTGTAGTAAGGACTCTTACAAAAGTCCTCGTATCCTTTTGTACGTGCTGACCCCTGTGTTATTTCGTAAAAACGTTTATATGCTCTCAATGCAAACTGCACACCTGTTTCAGACTCTTGCTGTACTCTACGCTTAGGCTCACAGAGATGCACTGCTAATGTAGTTTCCTTTCTGTAGCTCTTATTACAGTACTTACAAGTGTAACTCATGTTGTTTAATATATTGCTCTAAGTAATTGTTTAACCATTCATGTTCATGAGGCTGTCTATGTCTCAAATACTCTGGCACATGCTCTTCCCCACTGATATAAGCAACCCCTGCGTTGTGTTGCTCTCTAATAGCACACCACTTAAAGTCGCCTAGTATATTTTTGTTGTTTTCTAATAACCGTATTCTATCGTACTCTTCCAACAACATACCGTCCCACCAATGATCTGCTTGTTGAAATATTATACAGTTATGCCCTCGGTGTGTCAAACTATCTCGAACTGCTAACATTTGATACATTAAATTTTCTAAACGATCTACCATTGTGCCTTGTTCGTACTTTTGTCTGAATACTATCCAGTTCTTAGTGTCAACATCTGACCACTGCTCTATCCACCTGTTCTTTCCAAATAGTTGATTTTGTGGATTTGTCCACGCACCTTCCCATATCTCTTTTTCTGTGGGGAAAGAGTATTCGTCGTACCGGCAGATAGGCAATTCTTCTCTACTTATAAATGTCATACCCAACACATATAAGCATTTTTTGTCAGTTTCGTAACTGTGTTTTAGCGTGGTCCTAAGTATACGACTATTAGCACTGCCAGTAACTGTTATGCTCTCACCAAACAGACCTAACCGTTTTCCTAAATCACGATGACCTAATCCTTCAGCATAGGTAGCCATATAACTGCAACCATTTACTACAAGATTTGTAATCATACAAGTATAAATTCTGCCGCTAGTACGTACCTTGGATGTTCACGTAAAAACTCATCTGTTTTCCATTTGGGAAACGTACCATCATGTGACCAGTCTGATGTAAAGAACGATATACTGTTCTCATAGCCCAGTATCATAAACTCTTCATCATCTACCTCCTCTGGTCGCCATACGGTTCCCATAGCAGGGTCAAAGTTTTGTAGATAGTAAACCAGAGCATAGTCTGAATCGTGCTTGTGCCACCAATTAACTAAACTAGTAGACTCATAGGCAGTTGCAGACCAAGAAGAAAGTATAGTTACTCGTTGACCAGCAACTTTTGAAACAGCATCGGTTATGGTATTAAAATAATGTTGCCAAGTTGGTGTCTGAAATCTGGCAACCTGATGCATGTTCATATCAGTATTACCGTACACAGTTTCGTACTCTCCAGATCCCTCTTGCTTGAATGCGTCTACATCTGCAATCATGCTTTGTTTAAGTGTGGGATCTAAAAAGTTTTTTATCTGATAAAAATGTTCTCCATTAACTGTGGTGTTACTTAAAGTGTACTCTTTATCCAGTGTTATTTTACTTAAAGGCATCCTTAATCTCCTTGTCAGACCAGCCTAGTTCTTTGGCATGTGCTTTAAGAGTTGCTTTGTCGTTCAGCAGAGTTAACATGTCTAACTCATCTTCTTTTGCGTTGGGGTACAATTGTTGTAAAAACTTACGCTCTTTGTTACTACTGGAGCCACCTTTCTTAGGAGCCTTAATCCAGTAGTGATATGTATTGCCCATGCCAGGACTTACTGTAGACGCACAAAGCCACTGTAGTTTGGGATGTTTACCAATGGCAAAGAAATCTCTGTTTAGTGCATCATTACATTTACGCAAATAGTACTCTGCAAGGTCAACACTACCTGAGACATTGGCAGTATACTTTAATATTAAGTAAGAGCTAAACTTTTTACGCTCTTCTTCAGTAAGGTCGTCGTAGAAGTCTCTGACCTTGCCATCAACCATGGCCATTTCATTTTTAATAGATAACTTGTCTACCATACTTTACTGTAATCCACAACTTCACTTTGTCTACTAATGTCTTTTACAAAATATGCGCAAAGACTTTTGTCTTCCTCACTTAAAGGCACTGCCAGCATCTGACCAGGTTTAAGTTTAGGAAAGTACCATTTAACATCTTGGTATATATCCACAATGTCTATTGGATGAAACTCTGGTCTGTAACTGCTGATGGGATTAAATGTGTATGCACTAAACCCTCTGTCATTAATACTTGTGAGAGGCACTACCTCTAAATCACCCAAGTCTGGCTCACCAATTAAAATTTGCCAGTCTACTGGCATTTTTATAATATTGCCACCAATATTTAATACTAATGCTGGACTGTTGAACGACTCCATAAAGATCAGAGGGATAAAGAAATAGTCTGGGTCTTTAGGATCCGAGTTGTCCAATACGCTGAAACGCAAATCACCTACGTCATCAGGTATTGCGTTCATTTCAAATGATGTGTTATCTAGTGTTAGTATTCTCATATATTATTTGACCTGCATCCTCTGTTATATTGTAGTAGTATTCACCTGTTAGGTAACTCCATTCGTCTTTAACAACGTCACAGTGTAAAGGCATCTCTTCGAGTCTATACCAAGACTTTTCTACTATTTTATTATTATACACTTCTGTGTTAGCAAAGTAAACCTTAGGCACATTACTTTTTGCTACTATGTTATGCACAAACTTGTGGTGTATATGTCCATAGTCTCCGTCTTTGGCATGCGTGACCACTAGGTCATAGTTCTCAACTACTCTGTTTATGTCTGACTCAGCCTGGGAAGTATTAAAACTTATGCCCTGTTCCATGTCTCGATAGTCATCTACATAACCTAAAAACTTAGTTGCTGTTTTTCTTGCTGACCAAAACTTAGTAAGTTCCTGAGCTCTGCTGTCTTGCTTTTGGTAAGTTAGATAGCAGATGTCAAAGTCTATGTCATTGCTATACTTTTGTATAAACCCACCAGCCAGTATGACACAGTCATCTGGATGTGCTACCATTACTAAACATTTTGGAATAGCCATTTGTTGTTTTGCTCACTAAAGTAAATCCTTAAATCAGATTTAGGTTGCGCAATGCACTTGCAGACATTTTGCCATATGGTATCCGATACCCACATACTTGCTGTCTGAAAAGTTGCATGCCAGTTTAAGTTTAAGAATAACCAATCATCAGGGCTAAGTCTTTGTAGTTTTTGTGGTAGTGCAGTAAACACATGATGTGGTATTACAATTTCAGGGATAACCATAGGCGCCATGTGATCTATTACCACAGGCGGACTCTGCCAGATTTTGTTTAGTCTCAGATCATCAAAGTTATGCAAGTGTGAAAACAGGTTAGGTATTGTATTTGCAAGTTCTCCCCTATCTTCCAGTTGCATGTTGTCGTTAAGAGCATCAGCAAATTCTGGATGATTGTTTTCGTTGTAATTAAACGCCATGCTTTCCTGCATGCACGTAGTCCAGATAGGATGGTTCTCATACAAGTCTATGTTAATTGAAAACTTTTCTGGTATCATGTACTCACATCTAGTTCTAGCATGCTCAGACAGACGTAACCAGTTTTCATTATATATATGTGCGCCTATTGTTTCACTTACCACAATGTCTGAGTGTATGTCAGTTTTAAGATAATTGTCATTTATAATTGTAACTTTATCTTGATACCCCAGTTTTTCCATCATGCCTTTTAAGAACGCACAACGTTTAGGACTAGCCTCAACTGCTGTAACATGTTTTGCACCATGTTTAATTGCTAGTGCTGTTAAGTATCCTGTACCAGCACCAATGTCCACCACAGTTCTATTACTGGCAACTAACCTAAGAGCATTGTTATAAAATGCATTACGTCCGTTGTCGTTTAGCATGCCGATATTTGTGCCATCATCTTCAAACCAATTAATATCGTCGCCTTCGTTGTTTTGATGATCTATGAATGACATTCAATAATTTCCTTGTATCGTTTTGCTAGGTATGTTTGACTTTCTATTGCGCCGTGGTACCCAGGGTCTTCTCCCGTAAAAGGCCACTCATTGGTTGCGTAGGCAGGAGTGTCCTCATAGTCTAATGTTAGACAGTGGTCAGGTATAACATCTGGGAAGTGGTCTCTAACCATGTCGCTAGTCCAAATATTGCATGCTACTAATAAGAAAGGGATCTTGTGGTAGTGTAACTGCATGATGCCATCACGTATGATCCATCTGTCTTGCTGTAGTTTCCAATTACTATCGTACATAAAGTTAATGTATTGTTTAACAGCATTGGCTGTCATCTTATCTAGTTTCTGACTGCGATAAGGATGACTAAAGTTTTCCGCCAGTGTATATATTGTTTCGCTAATCAGCGTATAGTTGTTACTGGCGTAATTAATATTGTGTACGCCTAGGTCTTTTTGATATCCGTTTTTAAT
>Ga0209630_10003518_pt1 | contig 14256 bp, 11 predicted proteins | sample COG_01_FD_184745 | JGI IMG/M metagenome (GOLD analysis project Ga0209630, IMG submission 184745) | Pelagic Microbial community sample from North Sea - COGITO 998_met_01 (SPAdes) (version 2) | ecosystem: Environmental > Aquatic > Marine > Neritic zone/Coastal water | place: Helgoland, sampling... | reverse complement strand
CGCACAAGACGACGCGCGCATCGCGATCGCGGCGGCGTTCGGACCGCGATCGCGTCGCGACGCCCCTCTCGTCCGCGCGCTCCGAAGGCCGCGGCGAGATGGCGACCGCCGCGCTGGAGGATCGCGTGCATCAGCACTCGGACTTTTTCGACCGTCTCGTGGAGCTGATCCCGGCCAAGTACTACGTCCCCGACGAGCAGAACCCGGAGTGGAGCAAGTTCAACAAGACCAAGTCCGCGAAGGCGGCGGCGAAGCAGGAGGCGAAGGAGAACTCGAAGAAGGCGCTTCGCGCGAAACTCGCGCCGGGGAACGCGCAGAGCACGCTCGAGAAGATCGCGGCGAAGGAGCGCGGCGGGGATGGGAAAAAGTCGGCGGGCGATTCCGACGACGACGACGACGACGACGACGACGACGACGGCGCGGACGAGGACGAGGACGAGGACGACGAGGACGAGGAGTCCGGGTCCGGGTCCGATGCGTCCGAGTCCGAGTCCGAGCCCGAGGGGAAAGGGAAAGGAAACGGGAAAGGCAAAGGGAAGCGCGGCGGCGACGGCGCCCGCGACGGCGCCGCGGATGACGCCGACCGCGACGCCCCCGCGACGCCCGCCGGCGCGCCGCCCACGGCCTCGGGGTGGTCCTTGGGCGAGACCGGCGGCGACCGGCTCGAGGAACTCAGAGAACGCTTGAAAGCGAAGATCGAAGCGAGCCGGGTCGCGAGGAAGGCGGAGGAGTCCCAGGAGAAGATCGCGCAGGCGCGCGAGTGGAGAGAGACGAAGAAGAAGAACAAGCAGGAGAAGAAGCGGAAGGAACGCGCGACGAACGCGGTCGCGAGCGCGCTGGACGGGAAAGTCAACGCCGCCAAGAAGTCGAAAGCCGCGGCGGGTAAGGACGACGCCGGTCGCGCGGGGTCCGACGGCGAGGACGGCGAGGACTTCCAGTTCGGTCGCGTGGAGGTGGACGACGCGATCGGCGGCGGCGGCGGCGTCAACAAAAGGAAACGCGCGAGCAAAGAGACGCTGCTCAAGAGAGCGCTAGACCAACGCGCGGAGATCAAGGCCGCGGGCGGGGAGGAGACCGGCGCGGGGAAGAAGGTGGCGGAGAGGTACGCGTGGGACGCCGCGCTCGCGCGCGCGGGCGGCGAGAAGGTGCTCGACGACCCGAAGCTCCTTCACAAGAGCGTGAAGAACGAACAGCGGATGAAGAAGAAGTCGCGACAGAAGTGGGAGGAGCGGCACGAGAGGACGACCGAGGCGATGGCGGCGAGGCAGAAGAAACGGAAGGACAGCCTCAAGTCGCGCGCGAACGCCAAGGTGGAGAAGCGCATGGACAAGAGGGAGAAGAAGAGGAACCGCCCCGGGTTCGAAGGTCGGTCGCAGGCGCCGATCAACAAATAGGCGCGGCTCACTCGCGGCGTTTTTTTCAACGAAGGAGCAGAGTAAAACGACGACGACAATCAGATCACGCGCGCCTGTTTCCCATGAAGAACCACTGCCAGTCTCCGTTGAACTGTCGCAAGCAGTTGAACACGTACGCGCTTCCGCCGAGCCATCCGGTCGTCATCATCGCGAGCGTCCAGGCCGCGGCCGCGAACGCGTTTCTCTCGCGGAACCAAATCCACAGAGAGAACACCGAAAAGCCGACGTACAAGTCGACGAGGGAGACGACCCCCCAAGGGTTCGACACCAGCCACGCGATCTGCTCCCCGAAACTCCCGGTCGTGGACGATATCGCCCACGCGATGACGACGAACATCGTGAACGCCCCGAGCGCGGTGAGCACCGCGCACGCGTTGACGAACGGGCCTCGAGGGTTTCCGCGCCCAGCGCCCCACCCCTGGTCCGCGCCGGTCGAACCGGGGCGCGCGTACAGCGCGTCCCTCTGTTCCTCGTCCTCCCCGGCCCCGTTCGCCCACATCTTTCTCGCGGCGGCGGGTCGCGTGCTCGCGCGTCTCTGCGACGTTCTAGGCGCGGACGCGCGATGCTGCATGCAACGACGGGACCGACCCGGAGATGGCCGCGCAGACGAGGCGCGGGGCGGTCGAGCGACGACGCGCGCGCGGGGGGACGCGACGACGGGAGTCCTCGCGAAGCGTGCGTGTATCGACGGTGTGTGCGCGATTCCCGCGGCGGGCATGCAACGACGCTCGGCGTGTCGCGGGAGCGTGGTGCGCGCGAGAGGAGTGAGGCCTGGGCCGCGTCGGCGTTTCCGAGACGCCGGGCCGCGGCCGCGTGGCGTGGAAATATTCTTGCCGTTGGAGGTGCCGTTTCCGAGGGAACAACAATCGCGCGCGCCGGGACGCACGCGCGTCTGACGAACACCCCTCGGACGCGATGGGAGGCAAGAAGAAAGGACGCGGAGGCGGCCGCGGCGGCGGCGGCGGCGGCAGAAAAGGAGGCCGAGGCGGCGGCGGCGGCGGGAACACGTCCAGGAGCGGATCCATCGCGCAAAAGGAAATCCCGAAACCGATCCCCGTCCCCGCGGCGGACGCGCCGGAGGAGACGCCGACGAAGCAGCCGCTCCTCGCCGCCGACGCCGGGGGATCGAGCGACGGCGACGGCGACGGCGACGCCACGGCGGCGCCGTCCCCGCCGAAGGAGACGCCCGAGGTGAAGGCTGATGAGGAACAGAAATACGAGCCCCCGGTCGTCGTCGACGCGGCGCCCGTGCCGGAGCCCGACGCGCCGGCGTCCCCGCCGAAGACGGAAGCCGCGCCCGCGGCGGAGGCGTCCACCCCCGCGGCGACGAACGAGGTCACCCTCGAGGAAAAAGACACCTCCCCGCTCGTGCCGTCGCCGCCCATGGACAAGAAGGCGACGCCGAGCAAGGAAGAGGTGGACGCGTCGGAGAAGCAAGCCGCGGAGCAAGAGAAGGACGGCGCCTCCACGAACTGCTGCGTGATCATGTGATACCCCGTTCGCGCGAGACAGCGGCTGCGTGTTGGCACCCCAGAGACGACTATTTCACGTCGAGGGGTGCGGCGTGTTGGTTATCATTGCGTTTTGCGTATTTACACAGCGGGTCCTGTATCCCGGATCAAATCGAAACGTCGCTCGTTCTCACTCGTCCGCGCCGTGCCTCGTGAACTTGCACGACGCGAAGTTCTCCTCGGTCTTGCACCCCGCGCCGTAGTACCCGAGCACGCCGTTCACGTCGGCCTCGTTGACGCACGGCCCCGGGATGTAGATGGGCATGATCCCTTTCAAGATGAATTCGCTGCCCAGCATAGGAAGCCACGACGTCGGCGACTTCGTGATGAAGTCCTCGTCTAACCAAATCACCGTGCCTCTCTCGTCCTCGGGGAGCGCCGCGTCCGCGGCTCTGCGCATCGGAGGCAAGACCGCCATCTTCGTCTCGTCTTGCGTCCAGTACTTCATAGCGTCGACGTGGCACCAACCCCCGAGCGGGTTCGCGCTCGGTTGCATCTTACTCTCGCACTCGCCCCCGGCTTCCTGTCCGACCTCGCGCGTGACCTGGTACACGTCGTTCGCCGCGTCCGTGTACGCTCTGTTCTGGTTCAGCGTGTCGTACGACTGCGAGCACGTCGGGCTCAGGCCGAGCGCGGAGACGCCGCCGAGGGAGGCGGGGAGGCGCGCGGTCGTTTGGATCGTCGGCGTCGTGGTCGATTCCGTCGTCGACGCGAATTCTTTCCCCGCGAGCCCAGTCGCGGGCTCGAGGATCGCGGTCGTCGAGCCCGGGCGCGCCGCGGACGCGGACGCGACGAGCGTGAGGGCGACGAATCCGAGCAAGCTCGTGGACGACGACGGCATCGTGCGCGTGAGATGCGTTTGCGCGGCGTCGAGTGCTGCCAGGTTGGCGCATTATTCGTAGCTTTCAAGAGACGAAGATTCCATCTCGGGAACTCCGAGATTTTCCAACCGTTCGAGCAGAGTCAACGCGCCGCGCGTCGTCATTGTCCCTCGCACGGCGCCGCGAGAGGATGTATCAGACGCGGAACCCGCCCCTCGGGCACACCGCGGAGGCGCGCGCGCTGAAGATGCGCGCGCTTCGAGTGGAAGCGGGAAGGAAAGCAAAGGCGGATATGGAAGCCGCGAGGGAGAGGTACGTTGCAACATCGCGTCGTCGCGGAGAAAACGGCACCGAATCGAATACTTGTAGATCGCGTTCGCCGTCCCTGACCGTCCCCACCCGTCCCCGCGCGCAGGTTACGAAAGAAAGAAGCGCTTCTGCGACGAATGAAGGAAGATCGCGCGCTCGAGGAAGAGATGCTGAGGCGTCTGGTCGCGAGCGGCGGGAACGCGCTCGAGAAAGTCGCCGCCGCGGTCGCGAAGGAGGAGGACGAGCGCGAAGCGCTGTCGATGCTGCCTCGTTTCCGCGCGTGCGACGTGTGCTACGACATGAGGAAGGACGCGGCGCTCAGAAAATATCCGGATGCGGCGCTGAAGCTGTGTAGCAAGTGCCACGCGAGGGCGGCGAAGATCGCCGCCGCGGAGGTGAGGAGAGCGCGCGCGCCGCCGAGCGGCAAGGGCGAGAGGCGCAGCGGAAACGGCAAGCTCCCGTTCGAGCCGGCGTCGCATCTCGCGCGAGGGAGGGACGAGTTAGAGAACGCGCTGAGGGACGCGGACGCGTCCGTCGCGCTCGCGGAGGACGCGAAGACGCGCGCCGCGGCGTTGCACAAAGCGTCGCAGCTGCGGCAAGCGATGACGCACAAGTGAGTGACTCTCGGAGTCGACGGCGGTAAGCTGGTCGTATATTAAAACGACGGCGGCGCCGCTTCGCGCTTCGACGCGTCACAACCCGACCCAATACGAGCGCCCGTTGACGTTGTGCACCGGCCCCACCTCGGGCGCGGTCACCGCCCACTCGTACCATACCTTCGACGGCCCGACGCACCGCCAGCAGTGCGCTTCCACGTTCGTCCCCGCGGGCACGTGCACGGGCGTCCGCAGCGGGAAATAAATTGGAAACCACGAAAACATCGGCTCGCCCGTCGGCCCCATCGTGTGCGTGGGCGGGTATATGCTGCAGTGCACCTTACCCGCGGGGCCTTCGTACAGCTTCGCGTCGAAATACCCGGCGAACCCGTGCATCGTCGCCGCCGCGGCGTCCGGCGCGCGCTTGAAGAGCAACTTTTCGTACCTGTTGTTGTCGATGACTTTGTCCTCGTTCGGGTGATGGAACGTGAACACCTCCTCCGGGTCAGCGATCAGGGAGTACCGATGCAACTTCACGACGTACGGCGTCTCCATGTGCGCGAGGTCGCCGTACGCTTTCGCGTCGTTCCACAGCTTTGACGACGTCATCGGCGCGAGGTACGACGTGTAGCTCTGCGGGATCGAGACCCCGCCTTCTTTCAGGAATCGCTGCGCGCCGTCCAGGCACTCCGGGGACAGCTCGTTATCCCCAAAGCTCCCCAAGAGCTCGGAGACTAAGACGTCCGCTTTCTCCTCGAAGTCCCACGACCGCATGTCGCTCGCCACGATCGTGACGCGATCCTCCCACCCCTCGCTCTCCACGAGCGACTGCAACGTGATCACCGCGTTCGGGTTCTTTTCCACCGCGTACACTTTCATTTTCCGTCCGCACCGGTCGGACGCGCGCAGGGACGCCCTCACGAGCGGCCCGCGACCGGCGCCGACGACCATGAGCACCGTGACCTTCCCCGCCGCGGCGTCCGCGTCGCGCACGCGGTCGACGAGACACGCGTGCACGGCTTCTTCGTACTGGATGTACTTCGACGCGTCCTTCTCGAACGTCTCGTACGTCGCGGACTCGAGGTTGTCCATCAGCGGCTGCAGCGGCGCTTGGAGGTAATCCCTGTATCCGGACTCCACGAGCTCTTGCTCGCTCACCGCGTCGATCTTCCGAAAGAGGTAGACGACGTACTCCCAGTGCGTGCGAAGCGGGTGCGTCGCCGCCGCCGCCGCCGCCGCCGCGCCCGCCGCCGCCTCCGCGGGCGTCGGGTCCCCGACGTCCATCTCGTCCCCGCCGCCCGCCAGGCTCGAGCTCACCGCCTTGTCCCCGTCGCCGCTCCATCTGAGCACGACCTGGACGTTCTTCTGGAGCATCGTCGTGATGAACTCCTGATGACGCTTCGGAAGCACCGGGAACCCGCGTTTGTTCGTGATGAACGCGTCCGCGTTGAGCACCACCGCTTTCACGGGCTCGCCCACCCACCTTCGGAGCTCGGCCGCGGGCGGCAGCGACGCGCCGACTTCCAGACACGCGCTGAGCTGCGGGTGCCCCTCGCACATCGCTCTCAGGTTCGCCCACCGCTCGAACGGGTCGTGCGCGCGTCGCCGCGTGCACGGGTCGATCTGTTTCGCGAGCGCCTCGGCGGCGCCGTCGCCGCCGTTCGCCTCCGCCGCTTCCACCTCCGCGGACACGACCGGGATTCGGACCCACAGCGCGGTGGACGACAGCGCGGTGAGGAACTGGTTCACGATCCGCGCGTAGTTCGCCGCCTTCAGCGACGGCGTCGGGAGGAGGACCGCGTGCAGCGATAGGTGCGCCGCCCACATCAGCTCCTGTCTCAGCGCCGCCTCGCTGTCGCGTCGCATCGGCGCGGAGACCGAGTCCGCGTCGATCCACGGCGACGTCTTACCGACGACCTGGGAGCTCCACTGCGTCGAGTTGAGGAGGAGGTCGGACCTCGCGAACGGCGCCGGGGTCGGCGCGGACGGGTCTCGCGCGCTCGGCGCGGGGCGGCGATGTCGCGGATGCGCGAGCGGCGTGACGAGGAAGTCGAACCCGCCCTCGAGCGTCTCTTTCAAGCATCGCTGCAGGTCGTGGCACACGTCGACCTCGAGCCCGGCGTAGTTGCTGTCCCCGAGGTCCGTTCTCCTGGCGAGAGGCATGGCCGCCGTGCCCTCGCGCGGGAGTGGTGTGTGTCGTGGCGGCGCGCGACGATTAGATTCATCAGATCGGGCGAGCAGAGCGTGACTTTTTCGTTGGTTTCCCGCCGCCGCGCGCGCGCGTCGCGGCCAGTGCGCGAGGCGCCGGACGCGCGCGGGGCGACGCGCCGCGGCGACGGACCCACGCGCGATACGATGCCATCGCGCGCGAACCTGCAAGACCCCGCGGTCCAGGCCGTCCTGACGGACTGGATGCTCCGCGAGCTGGAGCCGATCTCGGACGCGGATCCCGCGGTCCTCGCCAAGTACGTCCTCGCGCTCGTCGCGAAGAAGGACGAGCCGACGCGCGCGCTCAGGCTCACGTGCGAGAGAGAGCTGAGGGACTTTCTCGAGGGCGAGACGGACGCGTTCGTGGAGCGGATGTTCGCGTACGTCGAGGGGGGTCTCGCGCGCGACGGCGACGGCGACGGCGACGGCGTCGAAGCGATCGAGTTCCAGGGCGACACCGCGGCGATGGCGGCGAAGCTGCGCGAGGACGAGGACAGCGACGAGGACGAGGACGACGACGACGACGGGCGCGGGCGCAGGCGCAGGCGCAGGCGGTCGCCGACGCCCCCGCGCGCGGCGCGGCGCGACGCGTCGCCGCGACGCCGCGACGCCGCGTCGCGCATCCAGCCGCTGCCGCCGCCGCCGCTCCCGCGCGGGCCGCCCCCGCCGCTTCCTCCCGGGCCGAGACCGCCCCCGGGGCGCCCGCCGCCGCGTGCGATAGCGCACGAGGAGTACAACCCGTCCGAGCCGTGGCTCGATCAAGGCACGATGCGTCGCATAAGCAAAGCGGAGATGCTCGTCGCGAAGATGCGCTCGGGGAACGGAAACCTCGACGACTACGACGCGCGCGACCGCGACCGTGACCGCGACCGCGACCGCGACCGCCGCGACGGCGGCTTCGGCGCGGGCCCGAGCGCGCGGTACGACCGCGCGCGCGCGCCTCGGCGATCGTCGCGGGAACGCGACGACTTCGAACGCGCCCGCGGCGAGCGCAGACGTCGCGTCATCCCGGAACCGAAGAACGCGGACATCCGGACGATTTACGTCACCGGCGCGGACTGTCACGTCGACGACTTCCAGGAGAAACTCAGGGCGCACTACGAGACGCACGGGAGGGTCGTCGAAATCCGCGCGTTCGCGAACACGGGGAGGGCGTTCGTGCAGTTCGAGACGCAGAGAGAGGCGAGGGCGGCGCTGGACGCGAACGACAGTTTCATGGGGAACCCGCGGTCGTGCACGCGGTGGGGGCATCGGAACTGCACGGACGTGGACGCGGACGCGGCGAGGGACTTCGCGCGCGGAGGACGCGCGCGCGCGGCGGCGGCGGCGGCGGACGCGGAGCCCTCGCCGCCGAGAGAGAGCGAGGAGGATAGGCAGCAGCGGGAGGATTTAGAACGGTCCCAGGCGGAGCGTTTAGAGGAGCTCAAAGCGGAGAAGGAGTCGACGAAGCGAAAGCTTCTCGCGCTGGAGAAGGAGAAGGCGATATTACGCGAGAAGCTCTCTGGGAAACCGCCGGCCGCGCCGGAGCGCGCGGCGGCGGCCGCGGCCGACGCGCCAGCGCCCGCGGCCGTCGCGCCCGAGCTCACGAACGCGGAGAGGGAAGTTCTAGAGAAGGCGAAGACGACGAAGGCGGCGGTGGCGAAGGCGGCGACGCTCGCGCACGCCGCCGCGGCGAAGCTCCGAGCGGAGTACGAGGCGCTCGTGAAGGCGAAGGAGAAGAAGCGAAGCGGCGGCGCGGACGGCGCGAGCGCGAGCGAGGCGATCGCGCCGGTGGGGAAGAAGAGTCGGTACAGCCTCGACCTTCGCGCGACGCAGAAGAGCTGATGAGCTTCTGTTGGCTTCGTTGGAACCAAATACCTAGACCCTCACTGCATCTCTCTCGCGTTTCCATACTCTCATCGCGCGCGATGTCGCACGCGGCGTCGACGAGCGGGCGGAGCGCGTGCGCGGGACGCGTCCGCGCCGATGGCGTCCGTAGAAACACGTCGAAATCCGCGGCGCGCGACGGGAACGCGACGGCGGCGCCGACGCGACGCGCGGCGCTCATCTCGCTGCTGTCCTCTCGCGTCCTCGTCGAGACGCCGCCGTCCGCGCGCGCGAAGACGACCTTCGTGAAAGACCCGTCGTTCTACGCGGAGTGGTCGTACGCGCAGCCGTCGGACATCATCCCGTACGTGGAGGCGACCGCGCCGAGGGGCGACGCGCGCGCGGTCCTCGCCGCGATGGACGTCTTCGGGGAGTACTATCCCATGTACAAGCTCGGGGACGAGAAGGGACGGATACTCGCGACCATCGTTCGCGACCGATCGCCGTCGAAGGCGGTGGAGGTGGGGACGTTCTTGGGGTACAGCGCGATATGGACCGCGCTGAACCTGCCCCCTGGGGGAACCCTCACGTGCGTGGAGTTCGAGCCGAGGCACGTCGCGGTCGCGCGCGCGCTGACGACGTACGCGGGGGTGGGCGACGTGGTGACCATCTTACAAGGCGCGGGCGCGGAGCGCGTCTCGGACGTGAAGAAAATCATCGGTCAGGACGACGTCGCGGACATGGTGTTCTTCGATCACTGCAAGGAGTGTTACCTCCCGGATCTGCGGAGCTTCGAGGACGCGGGGATCGTCGGGAAGGGGACGGTCGTCGTCGCGGACAACGTGCTGTATCCGGGCGCGCCGGATTTTCTGTCGTACGTCGACACGGCCGCGGGGCGGTACGACACGAAGTTGTACGACGCCGCGTTCGAGTACGATCAAGTCTGGAAGAAAGATTGGACGCCGCAGGCGGACGCGCTGTCGTACTCCGTGTGTCGCGGACCGGTCGAGGACGCGGAGGTAGTTTTATAGTACATCGTGTGCGCGTATTATTTGCATGAAAAATTCGTAGCTTTCGCTCTAAGTGGCTACGTCGTCGGGCCGTCGATGTCGTCGACGACCCCGCTAGTTGTGTTAAGTCAGCTATCCCTCCCGCGTCGTCTCCGCGGAGGTTCCGTTAGTCAATACGTCCGGGAGATGCAGAATCACTGCATCCCGGAAAAGTCAAACCCGCCCTGCGGCGCGGCGGGCTGGGGGTTAAACGCAAACTGCGCCGCGTTCGCGTCCGCCGCGGGCGCGAGGTTCTGGTCCTCCTCGTCCTCGAGGCCGAAGTACTCCTCGAGGATCTTCATCGCCTTGTCGTAAATGTCGTTGTTGTTGTGGTTCTGCAAGTTCTCGATCTTCTCCAGGCCGTCCGCCTCGTCGATGAACTGCGCGAACTGGTTCGGGCTCCCCTCGGTTTTCATCGCCTCGCCCACCTTCAAGATGTTCTCCAAACCCTCGAGCGCGACGGTGACGATGCGCGCGTCCGAGCACACGATGAGGTCGCACAGCGGCTTGATCGCGCCTTGTTCGACGAGGTACTTGATCTGCTGGTGCGTCCCCCCCGACGTCGCGTTCGAGATGGCCCATGCGGCTTCTTTTTTGATGTCAAACTCCGCGTGCTGAAGCAAGTACACGAGCGGCGGGATGATGTTGCTCTCGATGATCGCCTGGATCTGGTCCTTGTTCCCCGCGGTGATGTTCGAGATGGTCCAGCACGCTTCCTTCTTGATCGACTTCTTGTGATCCGTGGTGAGGAGCGCGAGGAGGCTCGGCAGCGCGCGGCAGTTGATGATGATCTGCGTCTGGTAGTCGTCGCCGGTGACGATGTTCCCCACCGTCCTCAACGCCGGGATCAACACGCTCGGCGTCGGGCGGCCGAGGAGCTCGACGAGCCTCCGGCACACGCCCGCCTCGATCACGGCCTGGATCTTATCGTTCGTGCCGTCGGAGAGGTACGACAGCGCCCAGCACGCGTCCGTGAGGACTTCCTCGTCGCTGCTGTGCACCAGTCTCGCGAGCGCCGGGAGCGCGTCGCGGAGCTGGTCAAACTGCGGCTGCGGCTTCCCGCGGCAAAAGTTGGACAGCGTCCACGTCGCGTTCCGCAGCATCGTGAGCTTGGAGTGCTCGTTGAGCTGCTCCAAGAGCGGCCCGAGCGCGTTCGTGGAGAGGACCATGTCGCGGCACTTCGGGGAGTCGCCCGCGATGTTCCCGAGCGCCCACACAGCTTGCTCGCGCACGTCATCCGACGGCGACCGCAGCAACGCGACGAAAATGGGCACCGCGCCGCTGTCGATGACGACGCCGGTGTTCTCCGACGTCCCGGACGCGATGTTCGTCAGCGCCCAAGCGGCTTCGAACTGCAGCTGCGGGAATTCCTCGCGCTTGAGAAACTCGACAAAGTACGGGACGACGCCCGCGCGAATGACTTCCTCGATCGGGGGCGCGCGCTCGATGGACAGGAGCTTCCGAAACTGCGTCGTCGCCTCGAGCTGCGCGGCGGGGTCTTGCGACCTGACGCCCTCACACATCGTGGGGAGCATCTCGAGCTGTTTTCCGAGAAGACGCGGGGGAGAACGTCAGCGCGGGGACGGGAACGGGCGACGATCTGAGCGCGAGCGAGCGCGGAGGGCGAAAGACGAAAAAAAGGAGGCGGGGGTACGTGGATCGCGAACGCACCCTCGCGACGGACGTGGTCGCGGAGGAGTCTTCGCCCACCGCGGTCACGCCCATGCCGTCTCTGCGCGCGGGAGCAGAAGGAAAGATGCGTCAGTCGTGGGGTCGCGCGGGGGCGTCGCGACGCGCGCGGGGGGTCCCCGCGTCGCGATCGGGGCGGGAAGATCGGGGCGGGTAAAAGACCCGCGCGCGCGCGATTTCGAAAAAACCGGGCACCACGCGCGCGCGGACGCGACCGCGCGCGCGACCGCGTCGTCGACGCGACGCGGCGTCGCTTCCGAACGCGCGTCGACGCGCACGCGCGACAACTGGGAGCCCCCGCGCGGAGATCGAGACGCGAACCTGCGCTTCTTCAGCATCGCTTCTTCGCGCTTGTCCTTGCGGATCTGGATCATCCCCTCCTCGCGCTTCCGCCGCGCCTCATCCGCGTCCGTGGCCTTCTTGAAGCCCTTCTTGCGCGCCTCGGTTCTCGAGGACGGGCGAAGCATCTCGGCGTTACGGTCGCTGGGAGGACGTAACGAGTCTCGATTTCGCTTGCGGTGCGCGGTGGGGACGGCGCGCCGTGGAGTGACGGGGGACGCGCAGAAGACGGCGCGAAGCGGTGCCGGCGCGCGGCTCGCATTCACGGCTCGGAAGCCCTCTCGGGTCACGGGATTCTCAGGTGGTTCTATGCTGACGTTTTCCACCCACTCCTCGGTTTCAAAATTTGATCGCGTCCTCTTTCAACTGACCGATGAATTATCTCGCCACGAGTCTCGTTCTGGCTCGCTCGAGGAAAAAAAAACCTGGGAAAGCCACGACGCGCGGCCGGGGAGGTCCTCACTTCGAAGGATGCCTCCGTGCTTCAACGCGGACGCGGACCGGGCGATGATGACCCAGGACGCGCGCGCGGAGCCAGAAGTCGCGCCGGAGATCGTCCCCGCGCCGCCGCCGCGCGAGAGCGACGCGCGAGAGGACGTCGTCGCCGCGCTCGCGGAGGCGCTCGAGTGCGAGGACAAGCGACTCGTGCGCCGGTTCGCCGCGACGCGCGCGTGGGATTACGACGCGACGATGAAGCTCCTTCGCGAGTACGTGACGTGGAGGAAACGCGTCGGGCTCGACGACGGCAGCCTGTGCCGCGCCCCGGGCGTGCGCCGAGAGCTCCGGAAGCGGCACACGATGCGGCTTCTGAACCCGAAGGACGCGAGAAGACGTGACCGCGACGCCGACGCCGCCGCCGCCGCCGCCGCCGCGAACGACGAGCAGAGACTCACGTTCTTGGAACTGCACACCCCCGCGATGTGGCCGACCGCGTGCGACGTCGACGGCTCGCCGGTGATATACACGAACATGCGTCAGTACCAGCGCGGGGTCGGTAAGGCCGTGGAGAACACGTTCGTGTGGATACTCGAGACGGTGTGCGGCGAGATGGACGACGCGGCGAGCGCCGCGGCGGCGGCGGTGCCGGCGACCCTCGAGGGCGAACGCGCGGACGCGAGAGACCGCGAGATGCACGGGGGCAAGTTCACGATTTTCTTAGACCTATCCTCGTGCGATCACGTCCCGCTGCACGCGTTCTTCTCCATCGGACGCGTGCTACAGAACGCGGTGAAGAAGGGTTTTCGAGGACGACTGCGGAACGTGTACGTCTTCCCGACTGGGCGCGGGTCGAGGGCGCTGCTGAAGATCTTGAAGCCGTTCCTCGGGAAGTACACCCCGCCGAAGGTGAAGCTCGTGCCGAAGGAGGACAAAGAGCGGCTGTGTGAGATATTTACCCGCGAGACGTTGCCGCCGCACTTGGGAGGGACGTCGAAGTTGATGGCGGTGGACCTCGAGGCGGAAGCCGCGGAGGAGGACGTCGCCGCCGCCGCCGCCGCCGCCGCCGCCGTCGCGCCCGGGGCTGCGGCCTCGGACGCCGACGGCGACGAACACCACCACGAAGACCTGAAGTGGTTCCTTAAAGTCCCCGCGTTTAACTTCGTCGTCCTCGTGGCGATGACCGCGCACTGCGCGACGCACGGCCCGACGTTCGGCCGCGCGGCGAGGGATGAAAAAGCGAAAGAGAAATTTGAGACGGATGACGGAGACGTCCGACGCGCGCGGCTGAGGAGATACCTCGCGCCGGTCGTTCGCAACTCGGTGATGTGGCATCTCATCGGACGGGAGGGGCTCGGGATCAAGTGGAGCGCGCTGTGGAGCGCGGGCGTGACCGTTTTCTTCGGGATCGTGCGTCGGTTTACTTCGGCGGAGGGGAGGGGCCGAGACTAGCTCTAGCTAGCTAGACCCGGTGTCGTGCATACGAAAGTGAGATCGCAATTCATGAGCCACAAAACGCGTCTCGCAAAAGGAAAAAGCGCATTCGAGGTCGCCGCCCCACGCACGGGCGATGCTCGCGTTCGCGCTCGCCGGCGTTCCCGCGGCGAGGCATGGGGTGCCTACACGCGGTATATGCCGTCGGGATGGCCCTCGCGCGCGCGCGCGAGGTGCCCTCGTGCGCTGGCGGACGCGCGAACGCGTCGGGGAATTGACGCGGACCAGCGGCGGCCGAGGCGCGACGTCAACAACCGCGCGTCGCGCGAAACCGAAAGACGACGACTGGGGCAAGGGCAAGAAAGAAGGCAAGAGCCAGAGCCAGGGCAAGGACCAGAAGAAGAAGGACAAGGACAAGGACGAGGACGAGGAAAAACCGAAAGACGAGACGTCCGCCGCGGCCCCGGTCGCGACGGAGGACGCCGCCGCGGCGGCGGAAATCATCGTCCCGCCGGGAGGGGTGAATCAGGTGCGTTCTATACACTGGTCCCCATACGACCGCGTTGGCGTGGTGAACGCCGATCCTTAAGGACTTTTGCCGTCGTGTCTCTCCGCCCACCCCTCGCTTTCAATCCCCGACCGCG
>Ga0209630_10003510_pt1 | contig 14290 bp, 7 predicted proteins | sample COG_01_FD_184745 | JGI IMG/M metagenome (GOLD analysis project Ga0209630, IMG submission 184745) | Pelagic Microbial community sample from North Sea - COGITO 998_met_01 (SPAdes) (version 2) | ecosystem: Environmental > Aquatic > Marine > Neritic zone/Coastal water | place: Helgoland, sampling... | reverse complement strand
AACCCTACTTGTATACCCAGGGGAAGCAGGCGAGGCTATGTTTGCTAAGAGAGCAATCAAACTTTCACTTTCTCTTCCTGAGAGCAGAACGGGCTTTCTGGTACATGACGTTGATAGTGATGGTCGAGATGAACTGATTTTGAACCACGATGATGAAAATAATGTTATTTCTGTTGTGTCATTCAGAGGCTAAACTACAAATATCAGCTTCAGTGGTAAGAAATTTTGCGATCAATCCCGTATAGTCAGGTCACCCAAGTAAAATCTGAGTACTTAAAATTTTGACTAACGAATCTCTCGCAAAAGAATTTTGGCAGCAAGGCTATCTGTCTATTGATAACTTCTTCGATCAGGCTCTGATGGACCAATACCATGCTCTCATTTTGAACCAGTTTGGTGACAACCCAGATTACCGCCACAACGCTGAATTTTTAGAAAAGTCTAATACCGACGTCATTCCTTGGTTCCCCCAATTAGACGGCCTCAATGTGTTTGATCTAGCGGAACAAGACCCACGACTTAAAGACTTAACATCCGCTATTTTGGGCAGTGGCTGGTCATCGCTCTACAGCATGGTGATGTATAGTAAACAAGGCTCTCAAGGGCAGGCATGGCATCAAGATTGTCCCCCAGAAGATAAGTCACAATTTAATTTAAACCGCTTGGCGTACACAATGGATATTGGTCAGGATGTCGGGGGTGAGACCTTGGTTGTGCCTAGAACCCACAAAGGCGGTGTGATTAGTGTGGGTGATATCAATGAAGACTTGCCTGACCAGGTTGTACTCAGACCAAAAAAAGGTACGCTAATTTTAGTACATGGGCATCTTTGGCATAGGGTTATGCCCGTTCATGGGCCCTACCGCGTATCGACCAACTATCGTTGCTGCCCCAGTAATACCCCAGAAGACATCACTGATACCTGCGTTTATCGGAACATGCGTTATCAGTTTTCTACCAATACTGTTATTGAAGAACGCAGGGCATGATTGACTCTCAGAGGAAAACCATAAAGTGGGGGATTATAGGCGCAGGTCGTATTGCACAAACGTTTGCCACAGATATTCAATATGCAGGCCATGCTTCACTTCAAGGAATCGCCTCTCGTCAAGTAGATCCCGCTAAGGTCTTTGCTGAGGAATTTTCTGTTCCTAACTATTATGGCAGTTATGCCGCGATGCTTGCGGACCCAGCTATTGATGCGGTATACATTGCCACACCCCATAGTCACCACAGAGACCAATCTATTGCAGCGTTGAATGCGGGCAAACATGTACTCTGTGAAAAACCAGCGACCGTAACAGGCGCTGAATTAGAGGATGTGATTACTGTTGCTAAGCAGCAAGGCCGATATTTTATGGAGGGTATGTGGACCTACTTCATGCCCGTGATTCAGAAAACAAAGCGATGGGTTGATGAGGGGCGAATAGGTCAACTGTGCCATGTTAAAGCTGATTTTGGCTTCCCCCTTCCCTATGACCCCAATTTGCGCGAATACAACAATCAGCTTGCCGGAGGTTGCTTGTTAGAAATGGGAATCTACCCTATCGCAATGGCATGGCTTTTTCTACAGAAAGACCCCAGTTCACAGTCAGTTTGGCATCACAGGGCGGGCAATGGTGTTGAAGATGATGTGGTAATACTAAATACCTATGGTTCGAATGCCGCCACTGCTCAATTAACCACTTCATTTCGTTGTAAGTTAAATAATTACCTCACCTTAATTGGTACTGAAGGCTCTATCACTATTGCTGACTACTGGGCAGCTAGAGAGGCTAGGCTTTACAAAGGGCATGAGTGTATTGACCGCATTATTGAAGATCGTGAGTATCAAGGTTTTAATCATCAAATTGAACAGGTAAGCTGTGAGATTCTCGCCGGCCAGTTACGTCCCTCTGTCGTCAGTTGGGAAGACAGTCGAGCATTTCAACGGCACATAGAAAACATAAAAATGTGTTTTTAGTTTGCGCAATAACAATAATTTAGGGTTCATCTAAGGAATAACTGTAATGGAAAACCGTACTCTCTATGCACTTTATTGTGCAACCGTTGTATCGCTCGGCGGTTTTGTCTTTGGTTTTGATGCCTCGGTAATTTCAGGCGTCGTTGGATTTGTGAGTGTCGAGTTTGATCTAACCCCCATTCAGTCGGGGTTTGTGGTTGCTGCACCGACACTCTCTGGAGTCTTCGGTACGATGGTGATCGGTCCTTTAAGTGATGCTTTAGGCCGTAAAAAAGTCTTATTAGTGATTGCCTTTTTATATTTGCTTTCGGCCCTTGCTTCAGCATTCGCATCCTCTTACATCATGTTGGTGACCGCTCGCGCCATAGGTGGTCTAGCCTTTACTTCTCTGATGATAGCTCCAATGTATATTGCCGAAATTGCCCCAGCGCGACTAAGAGGAAAATTGGTCTCTATTAACCAGCTTAATATTGTTATCGGTTTATCGGCGGCTTACTTTGCCAACTATTATATTTTGGGCGCCAGCGAATCCGACGCTAGCTGGGTAACTGATTGGGGTGTGGATGCTAATACCTGGCGTTGGATGTTGGGTGTTGAGATTATTCCCGCTGTAATTTTCTTTTTAGGTCTTTTCTTAATCCCAGACAGCCCTCGCTGGTTAATCTCTAAGGGGCGAGAAGAAGAAGCTAAAGAAGTCATGGGAAGACTATTACCTAGTGATGCCATTGATACTGAAATTCAATTAATCCGCGATGGTCATGATGTCGAAAGTGAGTCTCTATGGCACCGAATAAAAGGGGTTTTTGGACCAAGAATGCGGCTTGCCCTAGTTGTTGGCATCATCGTGGGCATAGTTCAACAAATCACTGGTATCAATGCTATTTTCTTTTACGCACCAACGATTTTTGAACAGAGCGGCATTGGCACTGATGCTGCCTTTGCACAGGCAGCATTGATCGGGCTTATTAACGTTGTATTTACCTTGGTCGCCATCGCTCTGATTGATCGCTGGGGCCGAAAACCTCTTCTCTTAGTTGGTTTGTCAGGTATTGCCATTAGTATGGCAGTGTGTACTTATGGCTTCTCACAGGCTACCTATGAACTAACACCTGAAGGTTTGCTTGAAATTCAGCAGATCGAGAATGTGGAAGAGCATTTTGATACTTCCGATCTTGATAATATGCTTGGCGTTGTTTATCAAAGTGATGTTGAGTTTAAAACCGCTCTGTCGAACTCTATTGGCACCAGTGCTGCAAGAGAGTTTGAGAGCCAGTTTATTAAGTTCTCTACGACAATGAATGCGGTGCTTATTCTCTTGGGTATTGTTGGCTTTGTTGCCTCATTTGCTATGTCTTTAGGCCCAGTAATGTGGGCACTCTTTGCGGAGATATTTCCAAATCAATTGCGCGGTGTTGCCATCTCTTTTGTTGGCATGATTAATAGCTTGGTGAGCTTTTGTGTGCAATTGTTCTTTCCGGTTGAACTGAGTGTTTTTGGTGCTGCATTAACCTTCTTTTCATACTGTGTGTTTGCCATTATTGGCCTGGTATTAGTTGCATGGCTGTTACCTGAAACTAAGGGCAAAACATTAGAAGAGTTAGAAGTCTTGTTTGCAAAACGCCCGTGAACTGATGAAGACTAAACGCTAAACGAAGTTCAGAACCATCACTAAAGTTGCTGGGACTATAAGAGCCCAAAGTAGAAGTGTGTGAATCACTGGCGCTCCTTTAAGATTTAACAATGTTTCTCGGTTAATGCCAGACCCTATACAAAATAGTGCGACCATTAATAAGGTACTCGATACAGTATTAGCTATGACTAGAATTTGAGCGGGGAGCTCTAAAAATGGATTCATAGAGGCTGCCGCAAGGAACAGAATAATGAACATTGGAATATGTATTTTTGCACGGCCTTTGCTTTGAAGAATACTAAAGATAAATACAAGAGGCACTAACCATAGAGTGCGACCCAATTTTACAAAGGTAGCAATCTTAGCAGCCTCCTCCCCAAAGACTGTACTTGTAGCAACAACAGACGAGGTGTCATGCACAGATAGCGCAACCCAAATACCAAACTGCTCTTGGCTCATCTCCAAGTAAGCCCCTATGGAAGGGAATATCATTAAGGCGAAGGCGTTAAGTAAAAAAATCAGCGTGAGAGCGGTACCTGTATGCTCGGGCTTGGCGCCAATCACAGGAGACAGAGTTGCAACGGCAGTACCACCGCATATTGCGGTCCCTGAGCTTATTAGTTGTGCAGATTTCTTGCCGTTTCTCAGTATCCGCCCAAGTAAAAGGCCAACCCCCATGGTTAAAATAACATAAGCAGTAACCATTAAGCTGTAGTCAGCAGCGATCGCCATAACCTGATCTGCATTTAATTTTAAGCCCAATAAAACGATGGCTGCTTGAAGACTATAAACACCGAGCTTATCAATGCCAGCGACCAATGGTCCATTAATGATCAACGCAATTGCAGCCCCCAACAAGAATGCAACAGCGGGACTTTTGAAATAAGCCAATAGACAAACTGATAAGAGAATCAATAGGCTTCTTGATGCCATGCTAATTTCAGTTCGGGAAATACTTACCATAAATCAATTTCTTACCTAATTAATTTATCCAAGTTAGAAAAAAGGCCAATCAGATAACTGACTGGCCTTTTAATTAACTGCTGTTACAGAATTGATTACGCTTTAGTAAACCGACGTCGTGCAAAGAGCATCAAGCTCGCTAGAAGCAATAATATCAGCGAAGAATCTGTTGACTGTCCATCACCTACAGTACAACCACCACCGGACTTCTTCTTCACAGTGATAGCCGTTGATGTAATCGATGCAGAGTCAGTTCCATTGCTAATTGTGGCAGTCACTGTTAACTCACCACCGGTACTTCCAGGCGTCAGGGTAGCTATATAGACTCCTTCACCATCTTCAGTGAAGCTACCAACTGTTACATCAGACAGACTAGCAGTTGCAGTTACACTCATGCCTTCCAGCAAACGCCCGTCTGAATCAACAGCTGTCACTGTAATCAGGCCTGTCTCAGCACCGCCGGCTTGCAACTCAACGACATCAATACTAATAGTACTGTCGGTACTAGGAGGACCAAAGTACAGAGTGGCAATACCACTTGGGTCAGTGACTGTGCCATCTGCTATACCATCAGCGTCATTAGCACCACCGTCTTCGATAAGTAACTGCAGGCAATTTGCGCCTATTGTCAAACCATCAATGTAATCCCCATTACCTGGTTGAGGACAACTTCCACTAGCCGAGGTTGCAGAACTCACAGCGTTGTTGGCGTCAAGAACGAAGTCTTGCCAGCCTACGTTGGCGTCAATGAACTTTCTCACAGATGCATTAGCTGGGACAGCTACACTTAATGGTATAACAACATTATAAGACGCACCCGCCTGACCACCTGAGACCTCAAAGTCACTTAGACCACCCAAATAGCTATAGTCGGCGTCAGCTGTGCCAACATCTTCTTCGTCAACACCTATTTCGTTATCGCCAGCACTAAGTGCTGCATCACCTAATGCGATAGTTGTTCCGAATGAAGTCTCTACAACCTGACCGCTATCACCAATTGGCGCTAGGTAAGACTCTGTTATATCGTCCTGATAATCAGGGATACCGTCATTATCGCTATCACCGTAACCTTCATCGGCATCCGAAACTCCGTCTCCATCGCTATCGGCATCACCGAGAACTGGCGCCGCTACTAGAACTTTTATACTAGCTGAAGCATCAGTAGTTAGAGACACAGCACCACTGTCTGTAACAGAAGCGTCGGTGCTAATCATGGTGTCACCCAATGTACTTGGATCGAACGTGGCAACCGCGCCATCGATTACTACACTTGGCAAATCACTAACGGCCGCAGCCCAAGCCAGAGTATGAGTATCAGCTGAATTTAGATCGCTATAGGTTGCCGTAACTGTCACCGTACCACCGTCAGCAGCAACAATTCGACCAGTATTGCTACCTTGTGTCACTGTCAGCACAAGCTCTGGAGCAACGTTATCTTCAGTAATCGTTACGGTTCGTTCAGATGCGGAACCGGCCACTGCGTTGGTAATATCTCCCAGAGTAATGACGACATCTTCAGTAGTTTCAGCTTCGTTATCTGCTGTCACTGTCATGGTTACCATTCCCATGGTCCCTTCGCTAATCACGATCGACTCGGCAATAGAGAAGTCTTCAGCTGTCGCTGAACCGCTAATAGTTAGCGGAACTGTTACCGGATAGGCAGCAGCAGAACCGCTTAACTGCACGCTCACCTCAACACTAGAACCTTCTACCGTAACAGATGAAGGCGTGAGGTTAGCCAACGGCATGATTACTAATTGCTGTACCCCAGTAGATACGTTGCCAGCAGCATCAGACACTGTCCAAGTAATCTGATAGGAGCCAGATTCGAAGGGTCCAGTCTGACTTGCGGTTGGCGTCAACGCACCATCTTTCTGATCAGTGGCTGTGGCTTCACCCAAGTTAACATCTGTCATGCGACCAATGGCTCCCATACTAATATCAGCAGGAATAGTTAGCTCAGGAGGTAACTCATCCCTTGTAGGGTCAGTGCCTGCTTCATATTCCTCTAAATTAGTAAACCCATCGCCGTCAAGATCGCCCAAGGCATCATCAGCATCATTCGGATCCAAGCCATTCTCGGTCTCATAGAAATCAGGCAGGCCATCATTATCGGTATCCAAAACAATGACAGTAATACTTGCGGACCCAGTTACTGTATTACCAGCCGCATCCGACACAGAGAAGGTCACAAGAGTCGTTCCAACAGGGTATGCAGTTAAACCGTTATTTGTGATATTCGCCGTTAGGTCCCCATCTTTGTTGTCCGTTGCAACAGCCGCAGCAAAGAATAGGGTAATCACATCGCTGCTAGACAGAACAACATCGCCTGGCATATCTACATTGATACTAATAGATTCAGGGATGGTTAACTCAGGATCAACAATATCTAGGCTAACATTAACAATAGTTTGAGTTGTTCCAACATTACCCGCAGCATCCGTGGCGGTAAAGGTCACTGTTGTTTCACCAAAAAGAAATAGATCAGTGGGTGCATCGCTAAGGACTTCCAGAGTGCCATCGACATTATCTGTCGCAGTAACCCCAGCAAGCATGTCCATAATCTCTTGCCATGCATCAGGTTGACTTTCTGCAGAAACTCCATCTGATTCGCCCAAAACCACGAATATTTGAGGTGCAGTAATCACTGGCGCAGTAGTATCAGCAACAGTAGCGGTAGCCGTCGCGGTTGACGTATTTCCAGCAGCATCGGTTACACTAAATGTAACAACTGTGGGTCCCAATGGTAATATTGCAGGCGCATCGTTAGTGATGGTTACACTGCTATCAACGTTATCAGTAGCGACCGCACTCTCGACCCAAGCAACAACCGCAGCATCTGTCGCAGCCGTTCCATTAGCATCAGTAGCCGGAACAATCCCATCAGCAGGTGCTGTGAGAACCGGAGCAGTCTGATCAGTTACAGTAACTGTTGCCGAATCTGTTCCCACATTACCCGCAGCATCTGTAGCACTAAAAGTAACTATCGTTTCACCCAATGGGAACACAGGTAAACCGTCATTTGAGACCGATAAAGCACCATCTACGTTATCAGTAGCTGTAGCACTCGCCAAGAAGGCACTAATCTCAGCAGTGGGTGATGGCGCCTTAGATAGCTTGAACTGCCAAATAGCATCGCCGCTGTAGTTAACCTGAAGCGTCATTGCAGAGGCAGTCATTTCAGAGATCGCGTAAGTAATGGAAGAGACAGCGTCTGCTGAAGCTGCAAGCTCACCATTATTATGTACTTTGGGCAGTCCAATATGCGCGCCCACTCCGTTTACCGTGATCGTAGCTGCATCAGCATCATAGACATAGGTGGCTGAGGCACTGCCGTCATGAGGAGCTACTGGCGCGGCGCATGCATCGCCACCACCTTGCCAGCCCTCGACCCAGGTCTCGGCTCCCATTACATTGTGGAATGTTCCATCAGCACCGAACTTGACCACATCGTCAAACAGACATGCTCTGACAGTGACCGACGCATCATCATTCGACCACCAATTCCCAACTTCATTAGCATTGGGGCCTACTGCAAGGGCTCCAGCAGCCGGCGCCAATTTCCAGTCCCCGGACAAAGCAGAGATTGATGAAGCCGTGCCAGAGGCGTTAGTCGCCGCTACTACAATAGAAGCAGGAGGCGTAACAACTGGAGCCGTCAAGTCTGCAATAGTTAACACTGCCGTTGCAGAACCCTCCAGGCCTGAGCCATCGATTACGAAAAACCTAACAGTCGTAGCACCTATTGGGAAAATATCAGGAGCATCATTACCAATTTCTACCCCTGTGAGCTCACCATCAACATTATCTAACGCAGTAACTGAATCAAGCCATGCCGCAATCTCTGTGCTTGTCTTTGCAGTACCGCCACTGTCTGTTGCAGCAAGGGTTGCGTCTTCAATAGTAATCACCGGAGGCGATTGATCTTCCACTGTAACAGTCGCTGAAGCAGTCCCAGTATTACCCAGAGAATCAGCCGCGGTAAAGATGACAGCTGTTGCGCCTATAGGGAATACTGACGGCGCATCATTAGTGACAGAGACACTTCCATCAACTGCGTCAGCCGCTGTTGCTGCTGCTAGGAATGCTGCTATGTCAGCGTTACTAGCGGGTGTTCCAGCTCCGCTTGCCGCATCCACGGTAATATCTGCTGACACACTAACCGTAGGGCCAGCAGTATCTTTAGTGGCAGAAGCCGTAACTGTACTGGTTTCGCCTGGTGATGTTCCAACCGCACTCACGGTCACTGTGCCATCTGGCAGAGCACTGGCATCGGCCGAAGCTGTCCAAGCACTATTTGTGCAAGTAGCGGCAGCGGATGAGGCTGAGGTAGAGCCCCCAGATAGCGTAACTGTTACTGACACACCTGGAGCATTACAGGTTCCTGAGACACTGTAGGCCCCTTGATTAGCGGTGGTGATAATAGTTGGAGTCGCAATCGTAACCGCCATCGCGTCTGCTATAGTGAGAGAAACACTATACGTTGTGGATCCAGTGCCATCCTCAGCAAGCGCAGTAATTTCAATTGCAGTGTCCCCCTCTGCTGTGATCTCAAAGGAATTTCCTGTAACTGCATTGCCATAAGCAAGGTATTCACTAATAGAGGCAAAAGAGTCAGTTAAGGTGGGTACCAGAGACACTGAGGTGGCTGAGAAAGGAACAGAAGTTTGGTAGGTTAATTGATCCGCTGAGAATGCGGGGTCTAGTGCCAAAGCAGTCGCTGTTGACGAAGCACCTATCAGATAAGAACCACTCAGGTCAGACAAAGTCGACACTGTGCCTGGAATTTTGTTAATACTTGCGGAATCGCCAGAAAAAGTGAACCCGGCAGCTTTCGAGGAGTAGGCGAAATTCAAAGTGCTACCATTAAACCCACTTATCGCAGTCAATGGGACTGTATATAGCGTAACAGGCAGAGTCTCACCATCTGGCCAATCACCTCCAAAATCAAACCAAGTTGTGAGAAGAAATTTATCAGTGGATGGATCATCATCATCATTATTTGTATCATCCTTAATTTGGTTACCTGACGCTCCCTCTTCCAAAAGGTTAGCCAAATCACCCATCTCTAAAACAGAACTATCGAAATGCAACTGCAGCCCCAAACCTGTCGTAGCTGCATCTGTGCCACTTGAGTCAGTCGCAGTGTATGAAACAGTGAGGTCGGTCGATTGGCCAGCAGACAGTTCACTAACGGACAGGCTTCCTGTAACAGTTTGGGTCTGTGCGGATGCGTATCCGGTAAAAAATATCGAAGCCAAAAATAGAGCGGCTGATTTGTTGAACCCAAACTTACTAAAAGCGAGCATGATGCGAATCCCTATAAATATTTAGTTAACTTTAATGCAGTCTTTATCGCAGACCAAAACCTAATTCCGTCACATATTATAACGAAATGAATGAAACGTAAAACCTTATCGTTTTGTTGCCTAACTTACCTGCCAGTTAGGCTAGTCATTTTACCCTTAGTCCCTATCAATATAGCTAATCCAAGACAACTAAGAAACATGACAATACTGGTAAAACATTAGTTAAAACGCCCCTTATAGCTTTTTAATTTTCTCTAGGGCGAGCGGCAGTAATCTCTCAACAAATCGACTGTAAGCAATTTCTGAAGGATGCAATCCATCGGATGCAACTAAGCTTGGATCCTCTAACCCTTCTCTGGTTATATCCGTAATATAGACATATGAAAGATTATTTTCGTTAGCGTAATCTTCAGCAAAACTGTTATACATATCTATCTCAGCACTAATCTTTTGGCGGTTACCACTTTGACCAAAAGGTGTGTAACCGTAATCAGGAATAGAAACAATTATTAACTTACTCTTATCACCCCCCACAAAAGAAATCGCGGATGTCACTAGCTCAACAAATTCAGCTTCGTAAACACTAAATGGTTTACCTTGGTACTGATTATTAACTCCGATTAAAAGAGTCACCAGATCAAAGTCATCTGAGGGGTCTTCAGATGCAATGGCATTCTTGAGATTAGTGGTCGTCCAACCGGTTTTAGCTATCACCTCCAAAGTAACCTCGCTCTGCTGTGAGTACTCTGCTCCGAGGCTACTTTTTAATTGTTCAGGGAAACTACAGGTGTCGCACACGCTTTCACCAATAGTGTAGCTATCACCGAGTGACAAAATATCAATGCTCATAGGATCTTGATAACTTCTTCTAACACCTTCTTCTCGAGCAGATTGAATCTGAGTATCGTTGATGTCATACCCTTGAGCGTGCATCAAGCACTGCTCGCAATCATGACCAAGACTCAATACATGACCAAGCTCATGGGCAATAGTTCTGGCGAGCGACCCTCGAACGAAATTTTGTTGAGCTTCTATCAGGAGGTTTTTTTCTGGAATTCCACCGTCATTATGTTTATTGGACCAAGACCCAACGACTGAGTGCCACCCAAACGAGCTCATCGCGTTGCCTTGGGAAGTGTTGCCAATAAAAGGGAAAATATAAATATGGAATAAGTTACCGTCTAACTCTTCCTCTGAGCTCCGATTATCAGGCTGCATTAAATTGTAGAGTCGCGGCAATCTTTCAGGGTCAGATGTACCCTCGCCGTCTCTTTGGGAATCAACAATGTACTGAATATCATTTTGATAACCATCATAGGTCTTAATTGACTCTAGAAAAATAGTTTCTAACGTCCATTGAATGCCAGCCTGCTGCCAGATATCGTTAAGTTCAGGTAATACCGTCTCAATAATATTATCTTCTGAAACCCAAGGGGGCATCGCGTTACCTGAACCGTGAATCCACGGGTCTCCTTGCATGACATGGAATCTTAAATTCAAATCTATTGCAGTTAAAAATCCGGCACTCAGTGAGACATCTGTATTTACAGTTAACGCTCTGGGATTTTCGCGATTACCATCAGACCACTGAGTAAACATAAAGCCATCATCAGGGGTTGCTACCACCTCTAAGATCGTGCCGTTTTGGTACTCACCTCCTGATATATCTACCGACCCTCCATCCTCAGATGTAATGGACACGGTGTAGGTAGGTGGAGCTACTGGCACTGCATCTGGCAGTTCACCTCCACCGCCTCCACAGGCGCTAAGCGCGAGAACACAGACCCAAAATACGATTTTCTTCATAAAATGCCGCCATCATGATTATTGATAGTGAGTGAGATATACTGAAAGAAATCTGTAATGGATTTGTAGTAGTGTTTGTCTTAGGAAAGGCACCCTAATATTTAAAAAAAGCGCTGATATTTATGGCGTTAAACGCTATATGACCTGAATTTTCACTCGAAAAATAATGGCAACCTCGAAGACCCGGGGCTGCCATTTTCTGTGTCTCAGTAGTAGTCTTTTCTTAAGACTGATCTGCACCCTTCAAAGCATACCAACCAATGTAAATATAGCAGAGCATTGGGACAATGAAACTTAACTGAATACCAATGGTGTCAGCGGCAACGCCTTGGACTAAAGGAATCAAGGCACCTCCAACAATTCCTTGACAAACTAGCCCAGAGCCCTTGCTAGTCATGGATCCTAATCCTTTAACCGCAAGAGTAAATATTGTCGGGAACATGATTGAATTGAAAAGCCCTACTGCAAGAATGGACCACATTGCCACGCTACCAGAGGTGTTCATGCTAACAATAATCATCACAATGGCTATAACAGCGTTTGCTGCAAGATACTTGGTAGACGCAATGTAATTCATTAAGAAGGCACCAACTAAACGACCGACCATAGCCGCTCCCCAATAGTAGCCAACCATCTCTCCTGCCTCCGCAATCTCCATCCCCGCTATAGAACTTTCTGCAAAATAATTAACTAGGAAACTTCCGATTGACACTTCGCCGCCCACATACATGAAAATAGCCAGTGCACCAAGTACAAGGGATCGATGATTCCAGACACTGTCCCCTGCAACATCTTCGCTTGTTTCCACGTGAGCTAACTTGGGTAATTTAATCCCTCTGAATAAAAGTGCTGCCACAACAAGAACAGCAGCGATCATCAAATAAGGCATCTGCACCGCTGAAGCATCTGCAGCCACAACACCTAAAATCAGCATTGAACCAACGAAAGGACCGACGGTAGTGCCTAGCGAATTTGCGGCCTGAGCCAAATTCAGCCGACTCGCCGCCGTCTTCTCCGGGCCTAAGGCGGCAACATAGGGATTAGCTGCTACCTGCAGGATTGTTATCCCGCTGGCTAAAACAAAAAATGCAAAAAGAAACAAAGAGTAGGCATGAAGGTCTGCGGACGGATAGAACAGTAAACAACCCGCTGCAGTTGTTAGCAACCCAATCACGATTCCCATTTGAAATCCGACCTTATCGATGAGTCTTCCCGCAAACGGAGATACGATAAAATAAGCACCGAAGAAACAAAATTGTACCAACATAGCTTGGGTATAATTGAGATCAAATGACTCTTTCAAGAAAGGGATTAAAATATCGTTAAGGACGGTGATAAATCCCCAAAAAAAGAAGAGACATGTCATTGCTAAAAAAGCAAAAGTTTGTGTTTTTTGTGGCTGGTCGCCAGCTTTTGTTTCTGCAGAGTTATCTGTATTTGAGCTCGACATCTGTATCCCCTAAAATCGGTAGCTTGTTATTATAATTCATCTTGGGGGGAGGATATTCTTACGTAATGATTCGCGCAACAAATATACTCAAATTGAAATCCATTTGACCGCAACATTATGTCACTTGGTCGACTTTAGGCCGGAAAAAAGCTGTATTTATCTATTTAAATTGCTGGAATTTTTACTTGACGAAGTGACAGCACTATTTGTTCTCAAGTTCAGCAAAAAGTGTCGGTGCTGGGTTGACATTGCACATGAGACACCTTAGCTTGTGGTCAAGATAAGTCGAGGCTTTGGCTTCAAAAAAGCCTAAAAACACAATTCGACATAAAATCAATTTAAAAGGAGTTATAAGATGGCATCTAATCCATTAGTAGTTATTTGTGGTATCTGGTCGCTCTACATAATCTTGTAAAGGTAAGGATTGAATCCAAAACACGTATTTGCTACGTCTAATGTCGGTCAAATGCTCGATTACAAAGTTAGGAGAAGCAGTTTTATCATGAAGAAAAAATTCATTATAGCTGGCGTCATTGCAGCAGTAGTCGCACTAGCCTACTTTAAGCAGAGTGGAAATAGTGATGCAATATCGGTCAACATTGGAGCAGCAAAAATTGAGGAGATAAAGACGTCAATTCTTGCCTCCGGTACATTGATTTACAAAGATCAGGTGCAACTGCGATCCGAGGTGATAGGCCAAGTCAGTGAACTCTTTATTGAGGAAGGGGATAATGTCAGCCAGGACCAAGTACTGATGCGACTCGATCAGCGGAGTTTTAACGCTGACGTGGAGCAACAACAAGCCTTCGTAAGAATGCAGACAATCGCTATAGAACGGCAAAAAAAGCAACTGGATAACACCAAAGCGAAATGGCTTCGCAATAAAAATCTCTACGAACGAAAAATGATTGGTCAAGATGCATTTGAGCTCATAGACAACCAACATGACTTGGCCAAAATTGATCTGCGATCTCGCCAAGAAGCTTTAACTCAAGCTCAAGCAACATTAGACAAAGCCCTCGAGAGGCTTGAAAAAACTGTATTTCGTTCGCCAATTGATGGAATTGCAACTTCCGTGGATATTAAAATTGGAGAAACTGCAATTAGCGGCACAACAAACATTGCTGGCTCTAACTTAATCACGATTGCTGACCCAGCATCTATATTAG
>Ga0209630_10003507_pt1 | contig 14293 bp, 18 predicted proteins | sample COG_01_FD_184745 | JGI IMG/M metagenome (GOLD analysis project Ga0209630, IMG submission 184745) | Pelagic Microbial community sample from North Sea - COGITO 998_met_01 (SPAdes) (version 2) | ecosystem: Environmental > Aquatic > Marine > Neritic zone/Coastal water | place: Helgoland, sampling... | reverse complement strand
TATTATAAAACTCAATTACTTCTTTTCTGGAATTTGTAGCTTTAATGATGGGAGTAAGCATAGATGTTAGAAATCCAGAAATCTCATAGAGTTCATGCCACATACTTTGAAATATATTGAATATCAACCCCTTGATATGACTTCCGTCATGATCCTGATCTGTCATAATCATAATAGAACCATAGCGTAACTGACTTACATCAGTATATTTTTTATTTTGCTCCAATCCCATAATCTTTTTGATAGCTGTAATTTCATTGTTATCTGAGATTTTTTGTAGAGTAGCATCTTTGACATTTAGAATTTTACCACGCAACGGGAACACACCATACTTATCACGCCCAATTACACTTAGCCCAGAAATAGCCATAGTTTTAGCAGAGTCTCCCTCCGTTAGAATTAACGTGCATTCAGAGCTTTGTTTTGTACCAGCTAAGTTAGCATCGTCTAATTTGGGAACAATAATACGAGATATTTTTTTACCATCAGTTTTAACAAGCTTCTTTTTATCATAGAACTCTGTAATACTCAAAGCCTTGTCTACAATTCCTGATTTGTAAAGCTTATCAAAGAATTTATCACTAAGATCGCATTTTGAACCAAACTTAGCAACCGGCGTAGTAAGTGTTTCTTTACTTTGCGAGTCAAAACTCGGATTTACGATGAGTGCCTTGACAAATACAAACAAATTATCTTTGATATGTTGTGATTTTACAACCTTCTTTTTCTTTGCGAGTGTCATATCAACAAGGTTTTTTGTTATCATATTCGTGATATATTCAACATGTTTTCCACCTTTAATTGTATTAATACCATTGACAAATGATAAATATTCAAATGAACCCGATGATGATATTGATGCTACAACTTCCCATCGCTGCCCAGATGATTCATATACAAACGGTTGCTCTTTTTTATCCAAGAATAATTCGCAATACTTTTCAAAGTCTTTAATAGTAAGCTTTTCGCCATTAAAGTAAACAGATACATCCTTGTGTGTTGTAGCACAAGCATCAATAACCCGTCTATGAAATAATTTATAAATATCATCGGTTAATTTTTTGATACCGAATCTTTCATAATCGGGAGTAAATGTAATTTGAGTATATGGAGCTTTGTTACATGCTTTAACAGTAGGAGCTTCTTTTTCAGTCATATTATTACTAAATCTCTGTGTATAAATTTTCTTACTGTAATGATCAACTGTTTCAATAATAAATTCTTTTGAAAATATATTAGCTAATTTACTCCCATAGCCATTTTTACCTCCCCATATTTTCTCTTCTCCTTTATCATAATTAGTTGAAGTTAGCAATTCGCCGAATATAAGTTCGGGAACCCAAAGATTGCCATAACTACCATGTTTCCTGATATCAATACCGTTGCCGTCATTTAAAATAGTAATTACACCTGTAACTTTATCAATAGTAACTTTAAGATTCTTGACATGTTTGATATCTGTTTTGCCTTTTTCTTCTTCGGCTTTAAGTCGCATAGCATGATCAATAGCATTGACAATAACTTCGTCAAAAATTTTCAATAGACCGGGAATATATGTCAATTCATCAACACTCATTTTATTCTTAGTTTCATCATAAATATAACTGTTGATTTTTTGCGGTTCAATAGAACCAATATAAGTATCCGGTAAAGCTAGGATATGTTCGAGTAACTCATACTTTTTATACTTTTCTTCAACTGTTTTTACGGCTTGTGGCTTTGACATTGTAGTTCTCTTATTTGATTCTATATTTAAATATATCAATTTTTTATATACATATGCGATTAATTGAATAAAATAATTTGATTACACTAATATAGATAACAATGTCTGTATTAGAAATTAATAATTATGAATTATTTAACACAAAACTTAATGAAAATAGTATGACGGTTGTAGTTTTTTCTGCTGGATTTTGTAAACCATGCAAAGAAATATACCCATTTATCCAAGAACAAGCAGAAAAAAACACCAATATTACTTTTATAAAGGTAGATATTGAAGCGGGATATGAAATATCAGAAAAATATGATATACAAACAATACCTCATTTCAAATTTTTTAAAAACAATGATGAAATAGTTACTTTCTCGGGCGCAAATAGAACTAGTATTACTGATGCTATTAATAAATTAATAGAACAAGTTAATGAGATTCAAAATATCGTTAGTGCGAAATTAATAGAATAATTATTTATTTTTATTATTTAGTCATATGTTTATTGTAGGAATACCAATAGAGTTAAAACCAAATGAAACAAGAGTATCATTAATACCAGACGATGTTGCTAAACTTACAAATAGTGGTATAAAAGTTTATATACAAAATAATGCAGGAATTAATGCATTACATACAAATCAAGATTATCTAAATGTAGGGGCTGAAATATGCAATTCAATAGAAGAAATTTATAGTAAGGCGAATCTAATCGTTAAAGTTAAAGAACCACAGGAAGAAGAATATAAATATATAAATTATAAACATACTGTGATAACATTTTTTCATTTTGCAAGCAATAGACCTCTTCTTGACCATATGGTAAATAATGAAGTTACTTGCTATGCTTATGAAACAATTAAGGTTTTTAATAGTGATGATGTAGGATATTATCCCATATTAGCTGAAATGTCTAAAATCGCAGGCGAAATATCTATGATGGATGCGATTAAATTTATGTTTACCGATAATATTTACGATTATAATACACAAATAGCAATATTGGGTGTCGGTAATGCGGGATTATCGGCTCTTAATATTGCAATAGAAAGTGGATTTAATAATATATGTTTATTAGATAAAGATTATCAAAAAATAGAAAAAATTAAAAATGATAATAGCAATATTATCAATATCTATGAAATGACAGATGAAAATGTTAATTCACTTGTAAAAAATTCTAAAATTATAATAGGTTGCATATATAATACCAGTATAGGTGGTCCAACCGAAAAATTAATAACTAACGATATGCTAAATAGTATGCAAAAGGGTTCTATAATTATGGATATTGCTATTGACCAAGGTGGTATTACGGAACAATCAATCCCAACTACTGTTACAAATAAACTAATAAATTATAATGGCATATATATATCATGTATTCCAAATATACCTAGTTATGTTCCAGAAAAAGCTTCAAAATTATTATCAAACTCCATAATAAAATATGTTTTATCTATTTGCAATAAAAGTACTGGTGATTATCCCGAATTAGATGAAGGATTTGGATTAAATGTTTATAAAAAAAACTTTTATATATAAAAAATAATTTATAATAAAATTAAAAGATGAAATGTTATATTAAGGCATTATTTTATATTTTATTTATAAATAGCATTTATTCATATGAAATATCATTTCCCACCTTCAAAAAAAATATTGCTGTTATCAAAGATGCTAACATTAATAAACTAGATGATAAAGATATTTCAGATTTCAAACTATTATTTAAATCAGTACCCATGTTATTATTTAAAAAACAAGACTTAGAACCAAAAAAATTATATGAGTTTTGTAAAAGCTTTGACGATAAAGCCACTGATAAAGTAATACATCCATTTAAATATTCACAAATAGATGAAGTACCTCAAGTTGCTCTGAGGGGCCAAGGATATATTAAAGATTTTTATGGTATCAAAAATATTACATTAAAATATAGCGAGCCCTTCAAAAACACACTTGTATGGCATCAAGATATAGTAGGACATGGTACAGATTTACCACCAGTCGTATCATCAATATATATGATTGAAACTCCCGAATGCGGGGGTAATACATTATTTGCAAGTATGGAAGATGCCTACGATTCTATGGAGTTTTTTATGAAAAAAAAAATAAAAAAGTATAATGTCATTTATTCGAATACACAAAAAGATATGATGAATTCTTATTTTGATTATACGGGAATAAATCGCGTTTCAAATGAAAAAACAGTAATTGCCGGTACAAGCATAATCACGAGAGAGCCTCTTATAGTTTATTCAAATAAAGATAACCGACGGAAATCACTGATGCTATCACCATTTAGATTTAATAAGTTTGATAAATTATCTTGTGATGATAGTTTTGATTTATATAGAGAGATAATGTCAAAATATATATTAACTCCAAATAATATTATTGATATCAATTGGGAAAAAAAAGATTTATTAATATTTAATAATCGCAAATTAATTCATTCCTCAACTCCGGCGATTCAATATTCAAATAAAGTACGACTTTATTATAGCTGCTTTATAGGGACACGCGAACCCATAATTAGATGTTAATAGTTATATAAATGGGTTAAAATTTCGGTGTATGTAGAACTAGAAACTATTTCACTACATATATCTGGAATAGATTTATTTTCTGTATCAATTATTATAATGTTTTTATTATTTTTAATAGCATTATAATAAACGGTTTCATGTAGTTCGTGGATTCGTTGTATATATTCTATTTTAATGTTTTTTTCTGATTCTCTTCCCCTCTTTTTTATTCTGTTAAAACACATCTCTGGGTCTGAACGCAAATAAATATATGCCGAGGGTTGCCACAAATCATCAGTAGTTTTATGCAATTTGTAAATATTATTATATTCTTCTGTGCTAATTGTTTTATCCTCGTGTGCCTTTTCTACAAAAACATTTTTAATAAAATACGGGCTTCTTTCCATTAGAACAATTACGTTGGATTTTTCTTGTATCCAACATCTATCTATCCATACTTTAATCTGAAAATTATAAGTGCTATTATCACTATCGTAAATATTTTTTAAATTTTCTGTCCAGCTGTCAACGGGTTCAATATCAATCGCTGTTTTATAATTTTTATGAAAATAATTTAAAATACTCGTTTTACAACTACCTATATTACCATCAATAGTTATAATTGGCATTTTTATATTAAATTATATAATTAATTTTTATATATCATTTTTTTACAATCTTGCTATTCATAAACTTTTTAACGGTCGTTAATGTTAATTCCTTCCCTTTTGACTTTATCAATTTGATAATAATAGTATTTAGAAATAATTCTAATTTATTACATATAATTTTTAAGGATGCTTTTGTTATTTTAACTTTAAAATGTTTGAAAACTTTTGCTAATTTAACTTTTAATATTCCGCTTACTTTTTTACATTTAGTTAATTTAAATGAAGAAGGGCGTTTTCTAAATTTAGCACCACCATCTTGAATATTGAAAGTGGAATGTAATGCAGGTCTCACTATATTTTCATTGAAATTTATATTCATTATATCGGAACCTTGATTTTCTTGCTTATACATGGGCTCTTCGCCTCCAAAAAATGCTAATGTATTGAAAGCACTTCCCCCACTCATGCATTTATTTTTGCTAAAACATAAAGTGGTAATATATTTATTTATAAATACCATATGTTTATCTAATATTTTCTTAACACCGGCTTTTAATGATATTAATGCAGCAATAGCAACAAAATTAAATATTACCTTATCAATATATTTAGATAATAGTATTATTATTTTATCTTGATTCTTTACTTTTTTTTTAGATTTTATGTGATTTAAAATTTCGTTCGCACAATATTTTATTTTCTGACAATTAGACATATACATTTACTACTATATAAAATGAAAATAAATATATATAATAAGAAGAATGGAATACTTTAATCAAGATAATCCTATATCCGAATTAATAAACGGTAGAGTTAATGCTACTGATAATAGTTATAAGGTCAAGCAAGGTATAGATAAAGCAACAGAACATCAAACAAATATTATATCTCGCAATTTAAACTGTACAGGGGTATCAAAAGTATATTTTTCAATGGAGAATATTGATATTTTACAAACTGGCATTAGAAATAAAATATTAAATGATACTAATGGTCAATATAGTATTGGGAGACAAAAAGACAATGAGCTCAAAATTGTGATGAGATCTATTTATTTCCAACATGCTAAAAATCAATCTACAAATATAACACAACAGGTATTGGAATTAAATACGCGCGTAATTGAATGGTGTGTTCCCGAAATAATATCGAATATAAAACAATCGCAGCAATATATTAAAGATATCACTACATTGCCAGTGCCTCTTGAAAGATCTGTTTCACCTTCAATGACCGGGTTAAAATATCTTGATGTAACTAATATTAATTATATAATATAATATTATAGAAGTATAGATATAATATATGAGTAGTTACACGGACACAGCATGGTTTTATGACTCCGAAAGTACTGGAAATGATCCTCGAACAAATAATCGTTTTGTGCCAAATGAGAAAGAATTAAAGTTATTCAAAGAGGAAAAAAGTAATATGTATAAAGGAACATGGATGATATGTTTAGTATATGGTATTTCCGCGTTGACATTACTTGGTGTCGTATTTTTAACTGAATGGGGGAAAACATATGTGTATGAAAAATTCTTACCAGCAGTATTAACTTTCGTTATTGGTGCAATATTTATAATAGTATATTTATTATTCTCTATATTTGCTTTGCAGCCGCGTAAAATAGGAAAAGGATTTGATACAAATACGTCGTGCCCTGATTATTGGAAATTACAGAAAGTTGATAAATACCGAAAAGATTCTATTATAGACAATAATGCTAAATATGATTTTGCCTCTAAATGCGCACCTTCTGATTCAGAGGGACCTGGTTGTGACCTAACAATAAATAATAATGACATATATCATGTAAAAAATAGAGACAAAAAATCAATCGTAACAAGCGACTCTAAGAATATAAATTATAAATGTGTTCCCGATCCTAATGTATTAGGTAAAACAGATGTCTATAAAAATATGAAAGAAAAATTGAACAATAAAGATGAAACATATTTTGCCAATACATACGTGAATTCTGATCATAGAACTGTTGCTATATCAAGTGTTCTAGGGGGGTCTGGGACTGCCAACTCTGCTGATAAAGAGACTCACCGCAATCAATTAAAACTCAACAACAAATTTTTATATAAAAATGCAAGAGAAACAGGTGATGGAACCGATAAAGATGGAAATATTATTAAATCCCATCAATATATTGAAGGGGTTGATGCGAGTGATAAATTGCTAAAATATGCTAGCTTAACCGGTGCTTATAAAAGTGATTGGAAACGTCCTAACACTGGACTAATCCACACCCCGTTCCCAGGCTCTTTGTTTGTTGATAAAAATTCAAACTATGAAAAAAACCCGTTGATATGTAACGAAATATATCCAGGTTTATTGGATGATTTAGAAGAAGAAGAAGGAGAAGATAAATTAAAATGCGAATTAGCTAAAACATGTGGTATATCTTGGAGTAAATTAAATTGCGATTAAAACGCATAATTCTTACATATTCCGAATGTTTTTCTATGAAAATCGGTTATTCCGTGCTTATGAATAGCATCAATATGCGATTTAGTTCCATAACCCTTATTTTTTTGTATATCATATAATTTTAATATTTCATTATTTATTACAAGTTCTTTAATATATTTAGTATGATAATCCTTTGCCAATATAGATGCAGCTGCTATTGTTAAATATTTTGAATCTCCTTTGGGCACACATTCAAATTCTATCATATCATTATCATATCCAGGTGGAATATATGGTTTAAAATTAGGACCATCTATATATAAATAATCAATATTGCTCTTTCTATATGCTATATCAATTGCTCGGTGCATAGCCTTAATAGTTGCATTTAATATATTAATATCATCAATTTCTTTTATAGAAGCTTCACCAATTCCATATGTTATACAATTTTCTTTGATATAGTTTGCAAGGAAATCACGTTTTTTTTCTGATAGTTTTTTTGAATCTTTAATTTGTTTATAATTATCATCTGGAAATTCAGATGGTAATACGACACAAGCTGATATTACAGGACCAATAAAAGTACCTCTTGCGACCTCGTCAACACCTGCTACTAATCTTGTTTTATCGGGTAATATATATTGTGTATCAGTCATGTCTTTAAAGAATTAATGCGTTTAATTCTTTAAATATAATATATTTTATAATTATGAAGATAAATCATTTTTTCATATTTTCATACCCTCTTGGCGTAATTGGATAACGCGTTCGACTTCTAATCGAAAGATTGTGGGTTCGAGTCCCATAGGGGGTATAAAAATATTATTATATATATTATTAATATGTGTATCTTGGCGTGTAATCTATTTTTTAGAATATATGATTGTTGTATATATCACATAAAAAAATATAATGATGATTGCAAAGAAGAGCAAGAAATGCAATCTCTATTGAATGAAAATCCGTATTATGCGTTAGAATAGTATTTATTTTTTCATGGCACAAAACATTTTACCATTACCAAAATTATCACCAATATAACAATGATGTGTGTTTTTCATGTTTTCTATTATATTATTAATGTAAGATTCATTATCTATATTGTCAAAATCTTCAACTGGTTGTGGCCAATAAATTATTAATATTCTTTTGAAATTTAATAAATATTTAGCGAATTTCTCATGTGTTTCTAAATCAGTTTCTGTTAATGAATAAGTTGCTATAAAATTTATATTTGGCAAGTTTACTATACATTTTTCGCTTTCATTTTGGTTACATGGTAAAAGATTAGTTCCTTTAATTATTTCATTATTTTCATCGTCCAATATATATTTTGTTTTAATATTTCGTTTATCTATAAAATATTTCTGTAAAATTACCATCAACGGCAAATCGTATATAATATGTTTGCCTTGAAAATTTAAATTGTTTAGTACATCGGCCATTTGCCCTGTCCCTCCACCAAATTCAAATATAACTTCATCTGATTTTTCCAAATCTAACTGTAATTTATTAACCAATATATATATTGACCATACTTGTGCTACTCTATCAAGTTGTACATTATCATATAATTTAACTCCTATTGGACCATAATCATTATTGGATAATGCCGTTTTATAAAATATACATTCTGTATTTTTTTTTAATATGTTTAATTGTAATTTATTTTGCAGGCTATCTTCGGGCCAAATGAATATATGTGGTTTAATTTCATTTACTCTAAATAAGTCTATGTTTTCATTCTCTAAATAATATCTAAGAGTTTTAGTCATATCATCCCACCCCCCAGATGATTTAAAATTTTTATAAATAATTTTGCGTATAATATCTTTCATAATCATTAAAGTACTTAATATGTTATTTTTTAAATAAAAAATGATTCTATATGATAATTATCATATATTATCATGATGCGCAATAGCATAGTGGATGATATTATTCATTACGAAGACAATATTATTAGTAATCTAATAATAGATTGTCTTGACGCATTAATTGTTAACATTACACAACTCTTATTGTTGATATTGTTATTCGCTTTGTTTATACTTATTAATGCTTTTGTTAGGATTCATTATACATATAAGTAATAAATATATATTTGTAATTATTAAAAATGGTCAAGGTTTTGGTTTTATACGTCTTTCATAAGTTTAATGACAGTGTTGATCATTTTTTTAAACATTGTATTTTTCGGGATGAAAATATTGATTTTTTAATTATAGCCAATGACATAAATTTTAAATTTAATTTAGTAAACCTACCAGAATATGTAATGACTATGGTTAGAAAAAATATAGGAAGGGATTTTGGCGGATGGAGTGAGGGATTATTGAAGGACCAATTATATGAAAAATATGATAAATTCATTTTTGCTAATTCTACAATTATGGGTCCTTTTATAAAAGATAACACAAGATGGACTGATTATTATATTAATGGATTACAAGACAATATTAAATTATTCGGAAGCACAATAAATAACGCTTATCATTCACATGTACAAACATATATATTCAGTTTAGATAAAGAAGCACTCGCTTATTTAATTGAAATAGGTAAATTTTCTATAACCAAATATCTACGTTCTGCGCGAGAAGCACAAAATAATGAAATATTAATATCAAAAGATATTACGGATAAAGGTTGGAATATTGGATGTTTATTAAAATGCTATCAGGGGATTGATTTCACTTTTAAAAATAAAGCTAAAAAAGATTATGGTGACAAATTACATACTGATATAATGTATGAAAAATATAGAAATGTGTTATGGAATGAATATGAAGTGGTTTTCATTAAAGGCAATCGTATTAAAGTTACATCATCATTGATACGTTAGCGACTAATACAATACATAATAGTACAAGATAGCAATATATTATTAGTAAGATGTTATCTGTATTTATATTAATAAATGAATTATCGTCTTTTGTTTTATAGTTATCTAGAAAGTTTTTATAATCGGATACATTATAAAATCCATAAACTATTGTAAGCGCTAACATTGATAATCCAGTTAGTCTTATAACATTTTTACTATTTTCGTCATTGTAAAGATTAGTTTGTGTACTAGCCAATAATGCAAATGATACTCCTGATGCAGTAAATAATGTACGATTTACGGATTCAAATATTGCTGTTTTAGCGAGTAATATATCATTTTCAATTGTTGTCATTTTACTTATTAATAACATATTATTTTACCTTGTTTGTAATTAATGCTAACCCCGTAAATATTAATAATATACCTATGAATTGATATATATTAATAGTTTCGTTAAAATAATAATAAGATAATAGTATTGTAATAACGGGGTAACATGCTATAATAATTGTACTAATATTTGTTTCGGTATCTTTAAATAATAATATATAGTTGTATTGACCGTAAAAATATACAAACGCGGCTGTTATAAATAAAATAGTTGCGTGGAAACATTTATCATTTGATTTTGTTATTTTTATTATATCATTCTTAACGGTTTTATAATTTTCACCATAGAGTAGCAATGAAAAGCAAAAAAATACAATTATTAATTTAGTTAATATTAATATTGTTAGCGAATCTATATCAATCAATAACAAACTTTTATATAATACTGGTATAATACCAAAAGACGCAGCTGCGATGATATGGCTAATCATTTACTATATTCATATATTATTTTTACATGATATCTATATTTTTTATAAAAAGAGTACATAATCAATAAAATCTCTTGAAAATCTAAACATTTATAAAATCTCTAAGAAAATCAAATTATGTACTCGTTTTTTGTCTAGGATTAATTTGTATCATTAAATCCAAAAATTGATTTTTAAATAGTATAGAAACATTACAACATGAACTCTGATCTTGTACTAGAACTTATCTTCGACAATGAAAATTACTTCACTGACCTTGAAGTTTGTAAAGCAAAGATGCTTCTATGCACCTGCAAACCATTAAGTGAAAAAAGCTATATTACGACCCCTATTGAATTAGATAATGGTAGGGAATTATGTAATACTATATATAATATTATTTGCGAAAAGATAATAAATGCGAAATATACAGTATTTAAAAACGGTAATAAAGATGAAATAACTTATGATATTGGTTTCTCTAATATTGTTAATGACTATTATAAGCTATCGTATATTGCAAAGGAAGAAGTGCATCGTATCATTTTATCAGATTATTTGGAATTTCTAAAACCGTGTGCTATTTATATGGCAGAAAAGGAGGATATTATAATGGCTCAAAATTACAATAAACTTTTGGGCATTATTGACATTAATGTAGATTACGAAATAATAGAAAAACATAGAGAATGTGTTGAAGAGTTTGGAGAATATGAAGAATATTACATCCAAAAAATGGTGGACATACACAAAAACTTTTAAAAAATGATATATGTATTATTTGTATTTTTATATTTAAAATATGTACAAATGTGTTATGAAAACTAATATTAACGAAGCTATCTATGATATTAGTGAAGCAATATACAAAGATATGTGTAGATATAATTGTGATAAAAATGATAGTGATAGTGAACTAAATGAAATAATTAACAATTGTGTTGATAATCATTGTGATTATATGACTAAATATGAATTAAATAGAACAATGTTAGAGTATGGAATTGATAATGCCGTAAATAAATATTCAGTTGATAAAGACCTTAATAAGATAGGTTCTGATAAATTCTCAAAAAATATTGTTAAAAACCTTGTCATAAATTCATACGAAATTGCTATATAAAAATATAATCCTTTTCATAATTATTGTCTATAACAATCTGATTCTTTATTTTTGTTATTGTATTAGTATCGTATATATTATAATATATATTATTTATTTTTATTAATTTGAGACCATTGCGCGATTTATAAATAGGATATTTTGTATCCAATAACTTAAAAGATTCTTTTGTCAGTATCTTTACATTTTTACCCATATATTTCTATTTATTTAATTTTTATTTTTTTTATACTAGCAAAATAAAAATTGATAGTCGTATATTTATATAAAGAATATACAAGATACATATAAAATAATGAACGTTTTCCTACCCAAGAACCTCGACATCAACAAAATCAAGTATTCCGAGCTCAAAGTAATGAAATCGGGTGCTAAATCAGTTTATCTTAATTATGCCTCATCAAAGATTAATATTCAAACTCCTGTTATGAATATTCCTTATGGTGTTAATGATAATCAAAAGTTCATTAAAGATGACCCCAAGCGCAAAGATGAACCCCCTAAATATGATATTACAGTATCATTCAAGGGTATTGATGAGAATCCTAAGATCAAAGTCTTTCATGATAAAATGAAGGAGCTTGAAGAAAAAATTATTGAAGATGCTTTTGCTAATCGCCTTGCTTGGTTTAAGAATAATTATGGTGGAAATAAAGATACCGTATCTAATATGTTTACTCCAATTATTAAGCACGATAAAGATAGAGAAACGGGTGAAATTGCTAACAAATATCCACCAACATTCAAGGCCAAGATTCCTTATAATCCTCTTGAAAGCAAGTTTGAATTTGATGCTTATGATATGGACAATAAGGAAGTTGATTTTACCGAATATGTTAGTAATCTTAAAGGTGGGCGAGCTCAATTTATTATTCAGCTAAATGGAATTTGGTTTGCTGCTGGTATGTTTGGATGTAGTTGGAAGATTGTATCTGGTAAGTTCCAGCTATCTAATTCGGCAAAGCCAACATTTGTTCCAGAGAGTGACGATGAAGTAGTTGAAGAAGAAGATGATGATGACGATGATATTGAAGTAGATACTGATGCTATTAAATCAAATGAAGTTGTTGAAGAAGTAAAAAAAGCAGAAGAAGAAGAAGAAGAAGAAGAAGAAGAAGAAGAAGAAGAGGAAGCAGAAGAAGAAGAGGCAGAAGAAGAACCTGAGCCACCTAAACCAGTTAAAAAGGTACCCGTTAAAAAAGCTGCGAAAAAATAAATATTTAAATTAATTATTCACTATATATTACTTATTTTTTTATAGTATAAATAATATTACGCTTATTATAATAGCCATAACAAATCTACCTAATGGCAATGGTTCGTTATAATCTTCGTCAAATAGCTCAATATTATTTGATATTAATTTAGCTATCATTTCAAGTATTTTATATGCGATAGGCAATGATAATATAACAAAAAATAATCCACCATAAAATGCTGTTTTAAATTTACATATATAGTTATCTATAATGCTATCAAATTCTTTTTTTGGCTGTTCCATTTTAGGCGGAGTGTAAACAAAATCAGGAGTATAATTAATATTGTTTTTATATGTATTCATTTATTACATATATTCTACATAATAATATAGTAAAAAATTATTTGGCGATTCTGTATAATTATTATTGAATATTGAAAATACATTTGATAATAAAGATGGTGTATTTATTCCTGACATCCACGTAGGAATATTTTCATAGAAATCATTAGAACACATAGCAAGAGATTTAATAAAATTACAACATAATATATATAAATCTTCCTTACATTCTTTTAACATCTTAATACCGTCTTTACAAAAATCAAATACAGTATTGCTATCTGATATATTATTGAAATATTTATTACTTTCTTCAATTTCCAAAGAAAAATCTTTAAAATATTTGACTGTCTTTAATATATCATCTTTTGACATTTTATTTAACCATTCCGGGCTATTATAAAACCCTCGCCTTTCTAATTCAATTGATAAATCTGTAAATGCATGCATATTATTATCCCATCTATATCCTAGTTCCCTTGGTATAATATTATTATATTCAATGAATTTACCTAATTTCCATATAATATCATCAGATAACTTTGTTCTGGTATAAGGATTATATGGTTCCTTTTCTTCGGCTTTACATGTTTTAATAAAAAAATCCAATTCTACTACATCAAAAGCATAACATCCATCAATATCATTAATTATAAATAATCTATTTTTAGGAATACTATTAATATCTTCGCATGAAAACAAATCGTC
>Ga0209630_10003502_pt1 | contig 14304 bp, 9 predicted proteins | sample COG_01_FD_184745 | JGI IMG/M metagenome (GOLD analysis project Ga0209630, IMG submission 184745) | Pelagic Microbial community sample from North Sea - COGITO 998_met_01 (SPAdes) (version 2) | ecosystem: Environmental > Aquatic > Marine > Neritic zone/Coastal water | place: Helgoland, sampling... | reverse complement strand
AAGACATTTCAACTGGATAATATCCGCCTGCCCAAGGATTGTGCAATGATGTTTGATCGGACCCTAAATCAATGTATATGTTTTCAGCATCAAATTTTTCCCATACATCCACAATGTTTCCGTCATATGCAATTGAAACAACTTCTTTATTGTCTTTTGCGGTTTGAACGCGAGAACATAGCTCATCTAAATCAGAGATAACTTCATCTACCCATCCTTGTTCATGTCTTTTGTAAGTGGCTTCCGGATTGATTTCAGCAGTTACTGAAACCACTCCAGCGATATTTCCTGCTTTCGGCTGAGCTCCGCTCATACCACCTAGTCCAGAAGTAACAAATAATTTTCCTGCAGTTCCTTTGTTGTCTATTTTTCTACAACCATTTAAAACAGTTATAGTTGTGCCGTGGACAATTCCCTGAGGTCCGATATACATATAAGACCCGGCGGTCATTTGTCCATATTGAGATACTCCCAAAGCATTAAATCTTTCCCAATCATCTGGTTTCGAGTAATTTGGGATCATCATCCCGTTCGTCACAACAACTCTAGGAGCATCTTTATGAGAGGGAAATAGCCCCATTGGATGTCCGGAATAAATAACCAATGTTTGTTCATCTGTCATTTCCGATAGATATTGCATTACTAGAAGGTATTGCGCCCAGTTTTGAAAAACAGCACCATTACCTCCATAAGTGATCAATTCATGCGGGTGCTGCGCAATTGCATAATCCAAATTGTTCTGAATCATAAGCATTATCGATTTAGCTTGCACAGATTTACCCGGGTATTCGTCTATTGGACGAGCATAAATAGTGTATTCAGGTCGGAAACGATACATATAAATACGTCCGTACGTTTCCAATTCTTCTCTGAATTCAGAAATTAGCTCTGCATGGTGTTTTTTATCGAAATAACGAAGCGCATTTTTGAGAGCTAACTTTTTTTCTTCCTCAGTTAAAATATCTTTTCTCTTAGGAGCATGACTAACTGAGTTATCATATGCTCTTTTTGAAGGTAATTCATTTGGAATGCCTTGGGTAATTTGTTCCTTAAAACTTAACATGGTGGTTGATTGCATCTAATTTGATATGTTAAATATTCTACTGACATTGCCGTAGTGTTTGTATTAGGACAAATGTAAACAACCCTAAGGTTGGAAGCAAATACAGTTTCGTTATATTTGTCAAAAACTGGAAGACTTGGAGAATCAATCAAATATTAAATTAATAAGAATCTTATTAAGTATTATTACAACCGTAATCATAGTAATTGTGCTGAAAGAAATGGCTTTTGTTATAATTCCATTGGCGATGAGTATTTTTCTAGCCGCATTGTTAGTTCCTATTTTTATGAAACTAAAAAAATGGAAATTTCCAAATGTTCTAGCAATATTTATAGTGGGCGCTGCAATAATTGGAGCAGTTAGAGTCGGCGGGTTTATTATTCAACTTACGAACTATGAATATAGTTTAAAAAAGAATGAAATAAATTCTCTTGTGGATACTAAATTATTGCCAACTTTTGAAAGTATAGGCGATTATACAGGAATAGATTTGGGTAAAGATATTGATTGGAGTAGATTTTCAGATGCATTATCTTCTGGAAAATTTATGGATTCGGTTTCCCCTATTTTGGATATGTTTAACTCAGTAGTTGGGATGTACTTAATGATATTAATTTATTTAATAATTATTCTTGCAAGCATATACAATTATGAAAAGTACCTGCTTTACTTAGGTGGCGGCAAGAAGGGGGAAGGACTTTTTAAGGTGGTTAATAATTGGATAGAAGATTTACGAATTTATATAAAAGTTAAAACGCTTGTTAGTTTGGTAACAGGTGTTTTATTTGGAGGTGTTTGTTATTTATTTGGAGTGGATTTCGCTTTGTTTTTTGGGTTTCTAGCCTTTTTGTTAAATTTTATACCGCAAGTAGGTTCTCTTGTTGCAACTGTATTTCCCGTGTTATTAGCCTTTTTAGAAATGAATTCATTACCCATGGTTGGACTGTTTGCTGCATTATTAATAGCAGTTCAATTAATAATGGGAACATTTGTTGAAGTTAGGTATATAGGTAAGAGTTTTGCAATGAGCACTATGGTAGTTTTTGTTAATCTTGTTTTTTGGGGTTATTTGTGGGGTATTGCAGGTGTAATACTTTCGGTTCCTATTATAATACTCTTTAAAAATATTGCAAATCATATTGATGAAAACAGCATGATAGCACGTTTATTTTCAAGCGAAAAATGAATTACCGAATTTGTTATTGTACCAATTGATTAAGGTGTCGTTATATTATTAAAATTAATAAGTCATTTTATGAGAAGTGCACATAAATATTTGCTGCCATTCACGTTTTTCTGTTTTTTTCTAATAATAGGTTATTGTCAAAAAACAGCTCCACTTGTCCAGGATTGCTTTAATGCCCCTATAATTGCAGCAGAAAGAAAATTTACATTTAAAGAATCACCGCAAGGAATAGGCGAGAAGTTAGAGTTTTCAGGTAACGCAAGTAATTCATTGCAGTATTTTAAAAAGGAGCATAACAGCGCTTGGTTTCAGTTTGACGCAGTTACTAACGGGTTTTTGGTTTTTAAAATTGAACCTAAAGATACAGCTACCGATTTTGATTTTCTTTTATTTAAGTATACGGATGAAAATTTTTGTTCAGATATTGTTAAAAAGAAAATCAAACCGCTTCGAACTAATATATCTCGATATAGCCCTAAGGAAAATAGTGTTACAGGTCTTTCGATTGGAGCTGATGAAGAAAGAGTCCGTTCTGGGCCGGGAAGCAACCTTAGTAAGTCAATAGGTGTCGAGCAAGGAGATCGATATTATTTAGTTTTGGATAATGTCTATGGAAATAAGGCTGGTTTTTCATTGGTTTTTGACTATTACAAAACATTTGCGGTTACTGGCGTTGTAAAAAATGATGAGAATATTCTGATAAAAGAGGAGGTTAAAGTTCTATTGGAAAATACAGCGGGGGAGCTATTGGCGGAAACAATAGCAGATCAAAATACAGGGGAATTTAAGTTGGATGCACCTATATTGAAAACTTCAAGTCCTGAAGATTATACCTTGTCTGTTGAAAGTAATAATCATTTCTTCTTCGAGAAAATAATTAAAATTACTTCTGAAGCCTTTCCCGAACAGATAAATGTCATTTTGCCTGAATTAAAGAAAGGTAAGAATATAGTTTTAAATAATATAAATTTTTTTGGAGGTTCTCCCAAGGCTTTGCCTGCATCAATACCTACTTTTAACAGATTATTAAAGTTAATGAAAAGGAATAAATCTCTTAGGATAAGGATTGATGGACATACAAACGGTTGTCCTGGGGGAGTAGCAGTAAGCCAAGACCTTTCCTTGGCCAGAGCATTTACTGTGAAATCGTTTTTGATACAAAAAGGAATCGATTCTGAACGGATTACTACTCAAGGATTTAATTGCACGCAAATGTTATTTCCAGAAACTGGCACAGAGGAGCAACAGTCATTGAATAGACGAGTGGAAATATTGGTTACTAGCTATTGATTATTTTTCTTTTCCTTTTACTATTCCGGTCTTTTTATCATAGCCATAAGGACAATGCTTGCATCCACTTTTGCAGCAATGCCCTCTTTTTAAATGATATTTTTCGGTAAAGACCCTGTAACCTTCTTCAGACCAATAAAAATCATCTGGTTCTAACTTGGGAGTATCTGAAAAATCATCCATTTTGTAAAGATAAGATATTGGATTACAAGAAAGAGCTTTAATTGTGTTGTATATTATTCATTCATATTATTATATTCGCCTCAAATATATTATTCATGGAAATTAGAGACTTAGAACCAAAAACAGTTTGGAACAATTTTGCAAAGTTAAATAGTGTTCCTCGCCCTTCTAAGAAGGAAGAGAGGGTAATTGCTTTTGCAAAAGATTTTGGAGAAAACTTAGGGTTACCTACTTATGTTGACGGAGTTGGTAATGTTATAATTTCAAAACCTGCTACGGTAGGTATGGAAAATAGAAAAATGGTTGTTTTACAATCACATCTTGATATGGTTCATCAAAAAAATTCAGATACAGAATTTGATTTTGATACCCAAGGTATTGAGATGTTAATTGATGGTGATTGGGTTACTGCTAATGGAACCACTTTAGGAGCGGATAACGGAATGGGAGTAGCAGCAATAATGTCTTTGTTAGAATCTACTGACATTGCTCATCCCGCGTTAGAAGCTTTGTTTACAATTGATGAAGAAACGGGTATGACTGGAGCTTTTGGGCTGGAAGCTGGAGTTTTGAAAGCAGATATTTTATTGAATTTAGATACAGAAGACGACGATGAATTTTCAATAGGTTGTGCAGGTGGTATTGATACAAATACGAAATACAACTATACAGAAGAACCTTCTTCTGGAATTGCTTATGCGATTACAGTAAAAGGGTTAAAAGGCGGTCACTCTGGAATGGATATTCATTTACAAAGAGGAAATGCAAATAAAATAATGAACCGTTTACTGTGGAATTGCGAGGATTTGGAGCTTCAAATAGCAGAAATAAATGGAGGGAGTTTGAGAAATGCAATTCCAAGAGAGTCTTTTGCAACTATAACAGTAAAGGATGATTCATATTTGGAGGTATTTTCAAAAAGAGTTGAAGAAATTAAAGGAGAGTTTTCTGTTTCAGATGGTGGATTAATAATTGAAATTACCCCTGTTGACTTGCCGAAAAAAGTAATGTCTAAAAGTGATGTGTTTAAACTTACGAATACAATATATGCTCTGCATAATGGTGTTTATAGGATGAGCATGACAATTGAGGGCTTGGTGGAAACTTCTTCTTCTTTAGCAAGGGTTGTGGTAAAAGACGGTGAATTCAATACCCAGAGTTTACAGCGTAGTTCTTTAGAAACAGCCAAAATGGATATTGCTCATACAATTGGAGCTAGTTTTAGCTTAATGGGTTGTGACGTTGAACATGATGGGTCATATCCAGGGTGGGACCCTAATGCAAATTCTGAGATATTAGACTTGATGAAAGGAAAATACCAAGCTCTTTATAATGAAGATCCAAAAGTTATGGCATGTCATGCAGGGTTAGAATGTGGTATTTTAGGTGAAATTTATCCAAATTGGGATATGATTTCATTTGGTCCGACAATTCGAAATCCACATTCTCCGGATGAAAAAGTAAAAATTGACACGGTTGCTAAGTTTTGGACATTACTAAAAGATGTATTGAGAGATATTCCCGTTAAGTAGCATTAATCAAATTTTTACCGTAAATAGTGCATTTGTCCAAGTATGAAGAGTTGCGTTTTTGCAATATCTTTAGATTGAAAAGACACGCCTAATTTATGCGCGATTGTCTATTATATATTAATTTAGATTTACTAAATGTTTTTATAGATGTAATTAATTCGTAATATTTGTATAGACAATAACCTAAATTTGATAAGTAAAAATTCCATATTACTCCTATTTTTATTATGCACCTTTTTTGGATACACGCAAAAAGTTGGATTAGTGTTAAGTGGTGGTGGAGCCTTGGGTTTGGCACATGTCGGAGTGTTAAAAGCTTTAGAAGAGAATAATATTCCTGTTGATTATATCACAGGAACAAGTGCAGGTGCTATGATAGGTAGTATGTATTCAGCAGGAATATCGCCACAGCAAATGGAGTATTTGTTTTTCGATGATAAGTTTGAGTTAATGTCTAATGGTGGTATTGAAACCCAATATAAATATTTTTTTAGGAAAACAGAAAGTGATGCATCACTAGTAAATGTTAGGTTCTCTAAAGATTTTAATGTTACTAAATCTTTGCCAACAAACTTAACAAATCCGATTTCGCTGGATTTTGAATACATGAAACAGTATTCAAATATTTCAGCACAGGCGAATTACAATTTTGATAGTTTGTTTGTTCCCTTTAGATGTGTTGCTTCAGATATTAATACAAAAAGTCAAGTTGTTTTTGGAACGGGTCACTTGAATCAAGCTGTCAGAGCCTCCATGACTTACCCTGGTTATATTAGGCCAATAAAGGTGGGAGGGAAACTGTTGTTTGACGGTGGTTTGTACAATAATTTTCCATCCGATATTATGTATGATGAATTTATGCCAGATATAATTATCGGCGTTAATTTTACAGATACTGCGGTTCCTCCTGACCAAGATGATCCAATATCTCAACTAAAAACAATGATATTGAATAGAGCTGAAACATCCATAATTTGTAAAAATGGAATTATAATAGAACCTAAAGCAAGCATAGGGGTTTTTGACTTTGGAAAAGCAGAGGAAATTGTTCAAGAAGGATATGATGCAACAATGGCATTAATGGATAGCATCAAAGATGCAATTCAGAGAAGGGTTAGTGATTCCGTATTGTTGCAAAAACGAAACGAATTTAGAAAAAAATTGAAGCCAATATATTTTGAGGAAGTTATAGTTGAGGGGGTTACAGAAAACCAAGCAAAATATATAAAGTCAGCGTTAATTCGGAACAAGGAAATTATAAGTCTAGAAGAATTACAAAAAAGATTTTTTAGATTAGCCGAGGATGAAAAAGTAAAGAATATATACCCTCTTGCCCAGTACAATGAGTTAACAGGGAACTATAAGCTGGTGATACAAGTTAAACCTGAAAAACCTTTCAATATTCAATTTGGAGGTTTGTTTTCATCTAGACCGATTAACACAGGATACCTTGGAATGGAATATTTGAGGTTAAATAAATTTGCGTTTAAACTTTCCGCAAATTCTTATTTTGGTAAGTTCTATGGTTCTGTTGGGGCAAGAGTTGATATAGAGGCGAATTATAGATTGCCAATTAAATTAGGAGTATACGGATATATAAGTAGATGGGACTTTTTTAAAAGCTTTGCAACTTTTTTTGAGGATATAAAACCATCCTATATAGTCGAAAATGAAAGATATGTGGGGGTTGATTTACAGGTTCCTATTTCCCATTTTGGTAAGATTACAATATCTTATGACATTGGATTGAACGAGAATAATTATTACCAGACTGAACAATTTTCAGCATCAGATACTGCGGATGCAACAAATTTTGAAGCTCAATCAATAGGCGTGAATTATAAGCAATCAACACTTAATCGTAAAGCTTACGCTTCTGAAGGAGGGCTGTTGCATTTACAAGCGAATTATATATTTGGAAAGGAAAATACCGTACCTGGGAGTACATCTTCTTTGGATTCACATGCTGAAAACATTGACCATATCTGGTATTTTTTCAAGGGAAGGCTGGAGCAGTATTTTAAAATTTCGAAACATATAAAATTTGGTGCGGAAATGGAAGGTGTGTTATTATTGATTGATAATTTTTTGGATAATTACACTGCTACTATGATACAAGCGCCCTCTTATTATCCGACTGTAGAAAGTAAAACTTTTTTCATTTCAGAGCATGCCTCACATGATTATGTTGCAGGAGGGGTGAAAGCGATTTTTTCAGTTAGGCCTTCTTTGGACTTAAGAGTTGAGGGTTTTGTGTTTCAACCGTATACTGAGATATTAGCAAATGAATTTAATTTGCCATCTTATGATATTTATAACGCGTGGTCAACGAGGTATTACATTGGTTCAGGAAGCCTAGTGTATAGCAGTCCTCTTGGCCCGGTTTCGCTATCGGCGAATTATTATGAAGCAAGAGAAAACAAATGGAGCTTCCTATTTAATTTTGGTTACCTTATTTATAATAAGCGTTTCCTCAAAAAGTAATTATTCTCCTGTGTAGTTCGGTCTTCTTTTTTCAAAAAAAGCTTTTATACCCTCTTGGTGATCATGCGTTTTAGCTGCAATTGCTTGTAATTCCTTTTCCAAGCCTAATTGTTCTGATAAAGAATTAGTAAAGGATTTATTTAACGCTTTTTTCGTTAGACCCAATCCTTTTGTTGGCCTTTTTGAAAGCTTCTTTGCAAAATCAAGTACAACTTGCATTAATTGTTCATCAGCAACCGTTTCATAAATCATTCCCATTTCTTTTGCTTCAATGGCAGATGTTTTGTTTCCTAAAAACATCATAGCTGTCGCTCTTTGAAGTCCAATTAACCGAGGAAGGAAAAAAGTCCCACCGCTATCCGGAACTAAACCAATATTACTAAATGACTGAATGAAATTTGCTGATTCGGCAGCAAAAGTTATGTCACATGCAATTGCGATATTTGCCCCTGCGCCAGCAGCTACTCCATTCACAGCGCAAATAACGGGTTTTTCAATGATTCTTATTAAACCTATTATAGGGTTGTAAGTATGCTCAATAATTTCTTCAATATTTGGTCCGTTTTCTCGAGTGGCCTCTTCTAAATCTTGACCAGCACAGAATCCTTTTCCATTAGCAGTTAAAACAATTGCTCTAATAATTTTTTCGTCTCTTGAATAAGTCAATGCATCTATTGTGTCATCTGCCATTTCAAAATTAAAGCTGTTTAATACATCAGTCCTGTTTAAGGTGATTATAGCAACACCTTCATTAATTTCAAATTCAATATTCTTGTATGTTTTCATTGTTTGGAAAAATTATTTCCATAAAAGTAAAAGTATTCTGCTATATAGTTGATAATCTTTTCAATAATTACTTAATGAAAAATACCTGATATTATGTTAAGGTAATTTGAATAGCAATTTTAACTTTGCATTCTAATTAGTTGAAAAAAGAATAATTATGAAACATTTTCACAACCTTAAAGTAGTAGATGTAAGAGAGGAAACATCAGATACAGTGTCTATTGCATTTCAAGTTCCTGAAGATAAGAAGGAAAAGTTTAATTATATCCCAGGACAGTATGTTACGCTAAGGTTCGATATTGATGGAAATGATGTTCGGCGTTCTTATTCAATGTGCTCTTCGCCTTTTTTAAATGAACCGATTAGAATTGCTGTAAAAAGAGTTGAAAATGGGTTGGTTTCTAATTATTTAAATGATTCTGTAAAAGTAGGAGATGAAATTGGTGTAATGCCTCCGCATGGAAGTTTCCTGTTAGAGGCAGGTCAGGGCCAGAATACTTATGTTGCATTTGCCGCAGGAAGTGGAATTACTCCAATTTGGTCAATGATTAAATCTGTACTAGAAAAAGAGAGTCAAAGTAAATTTGTATTGTTTTATGGTAATCAAACGAACGAAACAATAATTTTTAAGAAAGAAATCGAGGCATTAGCAGGAGATAGATTAGCTGTTCATCACATTTTATCTAAAGAAGATACTTCAAATTCAATAATGTCAGGTAGAATTAATAAGAGTAAAGCAACAGCATTGTTAGGGATGGGTTTAACCGTATCGCAAGTGAAAGCATTTTATATGTGCGGTCCAGAAGGAATGATAATGGAGGTGAAAGATGCACTGCATGACCAAGGCGTTTCTGATGATAGAATTAATTTTGAATTGTTTACTACGCCTGTTATTGAGAAAGAAGGAAGCGTTGGTGAGTACACTGAATTTATGGGAATTGCCAAGGTTAAAGTGATATATGACGAAGAGGAAACAGAGTTTGAGTTGGCCTCGGTGGGAGAGAACGTATTAGAAGCTGCAATGAGACATGATGTAGATGCTCCATTTTCTTGTAAAGGAGCTGTTTGCTGCACTTGTAAAGCAAAGGTTACTGAAGGTAAAATGATAATGGATGCTAATTATGCTCTAAGTGATGAAGAGGTTGCTGAAGGTTTTGTCTTGGCATGTCAGGCTCATCCTGCATCCGAAAATGTCGTTCTAGACTTCGATGAAGCATAATTTAGCTAAGGGTTTTTAAATTTAAAGGCGTTCTGCTTTATTGGTCTGGGACAGTACTTATCTGTATCTATCAATTACAGATTTTTGTAAAAAATTGGCAGACATCAATTTGTTTTGTATCTTGGGACACCAAATTAAAAAATAACCATGAATAAAGCAACTACATTATTATTAGGATTTACCATAAGTTTTGCGACAATAGCGCAAACCTTTGATGTTGGAGGCCCTGTGTCTTTTAATTCTAAATTGTTTTCCGACGACAGCAAGATAAGTGTGCAAGTAATGCCGGCCTTTGATTTAGGAAAACAATTAGGGGAAGATTTGACCAATCAAACAAATAAGGTAGGTCCTTTTCGATTTGGATATGAACATATTACTAATTATAGTTTGCAAAATTCTGGAACTTGGCAAACGACTGATGAAGGAGATAAGGTTTGGAAAATTAAATTTTCATCTCCTGGAGCATTGTCGATGAATGTAATCTTTAATGATTTCTTTATTCCTAACGGAGCTTCTGTTCATTTATATAATAAAGAAACGGACATGGTTGTAGGCGCTTATACAGCACAGAATAATAATGTAAATAACATGTTAGGTTCTGACTTAATTAAAGGAGAGACTGTAGTTATTGAATATTTTGAGCCGACTGAAGTTGCAGGTCAAGGTAGACTGCTTATTGGAATGATTGTTCATGGTTATGTAGATATTAATAACTGGTATCCAAAAACGAGTAAAGTAAATGAGTCTGGAGCTTGTAATATGGATGTTTTTTGCGTTGATGGAGATCCATACTGGAGAGAAATAAAATCTGTTGCCCGTATTATTGTGGGAGGAGGTTTATGTACAGGAACATTAGTAAATAATACGGCAGAAGATGGGACGCCTTATTTCTTAACTGCTAATCACTGTGGCCCCTCCTCAATGGGATCTGCTACTTTTCAGTTTAATTACGATAGCCCTATTTGTGGTAGCCAAAGTGTTGCAAATAGTCAGTCATCTCCAATAAATAGTATTGCTGGGTCAATGTTTAGGGCTAGTAATTCGGCATCTGATTTTGGCTTAGTAGAATTAAATTCAATACCACCTGCTGCTTATGGAGTCTATTATGCAGGATGGGATAATTCTGGAAGTACTCCTCAAACTGCATGTGGAATTCATCATCCATCAGGAGATGTTAAGAAATTAGCATTTGATGATGATCCGTTAACAAGTGCTGCAGGGTTGTCTATCTCGAACTCTTCATGGAGAATAGAGGCTTGGGAAAGAAATACAACCACAGAAGGCGGTTCTTCTGGATCTGGATTATGGGATGAGAATCGTCATTTAGTTGGACAGTTGCAGGGTGGGCAAGCTAATTGCAGTAATAGTGTTAATGATTATTATGGTAAATTCTCAATGTCTTGGACTGGAAACGGTTCATCATCATCATCAGCTCGTTTAAGTGATTGGTTAGATCCTCTAGGAACAGGGGTGTCAACATTAGAAATTAATCAGTTTTACGCAACAAGTATTGTGGAGGAAAAGGTTGATTTGGATTTATTCTTTGAAATGCATCCAAACCCAGCATCTACTAGCGTAATAGTTAACCTTGTTAATGGGTTGAATCATGTATCTGTTGAATTAATTGATATGCAAGGAAGATTAATTTCTTCATATGGCAATATAGAAGGAGCTTCAATGAAAGTAGATTTAAGTTCAGTTTCAAGCGGAGTGTATTTTATTAAAGTAAGTTCTGCAGGAGCTGTTCAAACGAAAAAGTTGATAGTAGAATAAGATTACAAACGAAACATGAAGCCACTCCTAGGAGTGGCTTTTTTTATACTAGATAAATGAATATTGTTATTACAGGTTGCTCAAGAGGTATAGGATTGGAGCTAGTGAAGTTGTTTTCACAGCAACATAACGTGTATTGTTTGACCAGGAACATAGAGCCAATTGAAAAATACAAAAATGAAGTTGGTGATTCAAATAGGATTAAATTCCTTCAATTTGATTTTGAATCGTTAAACACTATCGAATTAAACTCGTTTCTTACTATTGAGAATGGCATAGATATTTTAATTAATAATGCTGGTTATTTGGTGAATGAGACATTTGGTCAGATTTCAGAAAGTAATTTACGAAGGATGTATGAAGTGAATGTATTAGGTCCGTTTCGATTAATGCAAATAGTTCTACCATTACTTAGAAAGGATAATTCACATGTAATAAGTATAGGTAGTATGGGCGGTGTTCAAGGCTCTGTCAAATTTCCGGGATTATCTGCTTATAGTTCTTCAAAAGGTGGAATGTCTATCTTAACAGAGTGTTTAGCTGAAGAATATAAAGAATCAAACATTAAATTTAATTGTTTAGCGCTTGGTGCAGTTCAAACAGAAATGCTAAATGAGGCCTTTCCGGGATATGAAGCTTCAGTTTCCGCAAAAGAAATGGCTCAGTATATATATAGTTTTGCGTTAAATGGATCGCGATTTATAAACGGAAAGGTAATTTCTGTGTCAAATTCTACTCCCTAAAATATTGATATTCAGGGCTAGTTGAAATTAGTTTTAAAATATGTTATTTTTTTTTTGCTAAGAAAGGAAAAGAATTTACATTTGCATCCGCTTTGAAAATGAGAAGCCATAAATTACCTGTAGCAAACGAGCTTAAGTAAGGCTAATCAGAAAAGAGTTGAAATAATTTTTAAATAAGTTGCAGATATGAAATTTAGATTTACATTTGCACCCGCTTTGAAAATGAGAGGTCACATTTATAGATAGCAAACGAGCTTAACTTAGACCAATTTAAAAAAAGTTTTGAAATAATTATAAAAAAAGTTGCAGGTATAAAAATTAGATTTACATTTGCACCCGCTTTGAAAACGAGGAGTGAAATTCAGAATAGGCAAACGAGCTAATTCTTTAAAACAAATCGAAATTATTTTCAAATAAATTGACATAAAATTTGCACTTGTTAAAATAAGATTTACATTTGCACCCCGCTTAGAAAATCAAGCGGTTATATAGAATTAAAGTTCTTTGAAGTATTGAAGTAAAAAATTAGGAAACTAGCGTAAAATTAAATTTTACACAATTAAAGTCAAATCCGAGTACACAACAAAACTTAAAGTTATAATTACAATGGAGAGTTTGATCCTGGCTCAGGATGAACGCTAGCGGCAGGCTTAACACATGCAAGTCGAACGGTAACAGGAAAAGCTTGCTTTTCGCTGACGAGTGGCGAACGGGTGCGTAACACGTATGCAACCTACCTTTAACTGAGGCATAGCCCAAAGAAATTTGGATTAATACCTCATAACATTACGAGATCTCATGATCATGTAATTAAAACTCCGGTGGTTAAAGATGGGCATGCGCAACATTAGCTAGTTGGTAAGGTAATGGCTTACCAAGGCAACGATGTTTAGGGGGTCTTAAAGGATGGTCCCCCACACTGGTACTGAGACACGGACCAGACTCCTACGGGAGGCAGCAGTGAGGAATATTGGTCAATGGACGAAAGTCTGAACCAGCCATGCCGCGTGAAGGATGACAGCCCTATGGGTCGTAAACTTCTTTTATATAGGAAGAAACCCCTCTACGTGTAGAGGGCTGACGGTACTATAAGAATAAGCACCGGCTAACTCCGTGCCAGCAGCCGCGGTAATACGGAGGGTGCAAGCGTTATCCGGATTTATTAGGTTTAAAGGGTCCGTAGGCGGAAATTTAAGTCAGTGGTGAAAGCCCATAGCTCAACTATGGAACTGCCATTGAAACTGAATTTCTTGAATATGATTGAAGCAGGCGGAATATGTCATGTAGCGGTGAAATGCTTAGATATGACATAGAACACCGATAGCGAAGGCAGCTTGCTAAGTCATTATTGACGCTGAGGGACGAAAGCGTGGGGAGCGAACAGGATTAGATACCCTGGTAGTCCACGCCGTAAACGATGATTACTAGCTATTGGCGATATACTGTCAGTGGCAAAGCGAAAGTGTTAAGTAATCCACCTGGGGAGTACGATCGCAAGGTTGAAACTCAAAGGAATTGACGGGGGCCCGCACAAGCGGTGGAGCATGTGGTTTAATTCGATGATACGCGAGGAACCTTACCAGGACTTAAATGTACAATGACAGATTGGGAAACCAGTCCTTCTTCGGACAATGTACAAGGTGCTGCATGGTTGTCGTCAGCTCGTGCCGTGAGGTGTTGGGTTAAGTCCCGCAACGAGCGCAACCCCTATCTTTAGTTGCCAGCACATTATGGTGGGGACTCTAAAGAAACTGCCCGCGCAAGCGGTGAGGAAGGTGGGGATGACGTCAAATCATCACGGCCCTTACGTCCTGGGCCACACACGTGCTACAATGGTAGGTACAAAGGGCAGCTACTTGGCGACAAGATGCTAATCTCTAAAACCTATCTCAGTTCGGATTGGAGTCTGAAACTCGACTCTATGAAGCTGGAATCGCTAGTAATCGGATATCAGCCATGATCCGGTGAATACGTTCCCGGGCCTTGTACACACCGCCCGTCAAGCCATGGAAGCTGGGAGTGCCTGAAGTCGGTAACCGTAAGGA
>Ga0209630_10003501_pt1 | contig 14305 bp, 16 predicted proteins | sample COG_01_FD_184745 | JGI IMG/M metagenome (GOLD analysis project Ga0209630, IMG submission 184745) | Pelagic Microbial community sample from North Sea - COGITO 998_met_01 (SPAdes) (version 2) | ecosystem: Environmental > Aquatic > Marine > Neritic zone/Coastal water | place: Helgoland, sampling... | reverse complement strand
GCAGCAATTACTAAAGAACTAATAGAAATCATATCAGGAGCAGAGAGTTTATAATTATGAGCAAAGGAATAATTACACAAGTTATTGGAGCAGTAGTAGACGTAAAATTTGATGGAAATCTTCCAAAAATTTTAACAGCCTTAGAATGTAAAAATGGAGACAACAGACTAGTTTTAGAGGTTGCTCAGCACTTAGGAGAGTCTACTGTTAGAACAATTGCAATGGATGCCACTGAAGGATTAAAAAGAGGCGATGAAGTAATTGATACTAATGAACCGATCCAAGTACCTGTTGGACCTGAGACATTAGGAAGAATTATTAATGTTATTGGAGAGCCAATTGATGAAAGAGGAGAAGTTAAAACAAAAGAAACTTGGCCTATTCACAGAGCTGCTCCTGAGTTTAATGAACAGTCAACTGAAACAGAAATCTTGGTTACAGGTATTAAAGTAATTGATTTGTTAGCACCATATGCAAAAGGTGGAAAAATTGGACTATTTGGTGGAGCTGGAGTTGGAAAAACAGTTCTGATTATGGAATTAATTAACAACGTTGCAAAAGCACATGGTGGATTTTCAGTTTTTGCAGGTGTTGGAGAAAGAACTAGAGAAGGAAATGATTTATATCACGAGATGATAGACTCAGGTGTAATCAAAAAAGATGGAGCTGGATCTAAAGCTGCATTAGTTTATGGACAAATGAATGAACCTCCAGGAGCTAGAGCTAGAGTTGCACTAACAGGATTAACTGTAGCAGAGTATTTTAGAGATCAAGAAGGTCAAGACGTTCTTTTCTTCGTAGATAACATTTTCAGATTTACACAAGCAGGTTCTGAGGTATCAGCTCTATTGGGAAAAGCAGGTTCTGAGGTATCAGCGCTATTGGGTAGAATACCTTCTGCGGTAGGTTATCAGCCTACACTTGCAACTGATATGGGTAACCTTCAGGAAAGAATTACAACTACTAACAAAGGATCAATTACTTCAGTACAGGCTATTTATGTACCAGCTGATGACTTAACTGACCCTGCGCCAGCAACTTCATTTGCTCACTTGGATGCAACTACCGTTCTTTCAAGACAAATTGCGGAGATAGGTATTTATCCTGCAGTTGACCCGCTTGATTCTACTTCAAGAATTTTGGACCCAAGAATTGTTGGTGATGAGCATTACAGAGTTGCTAGAGAAGTTCAAAAAATCTTACAAACTTATAAATCTTTACAAGATATTATCGCCATTTTAGGTATGGATGAATTATCTGAAGAAGACAAATTAGTTGTAGCTAGAGCTAGAAAAATACAAAGATTCTTATCTCAGCCATTCTTTGTTGCAGAAGTATTTACTGGTTCTCCTGGTAAGTTAGTTGATCTAGATTCAACAATAAAAGGCTTTGCTGCTATTTGTAAAGGTGATTATGATCATTTACCAGAAGCTGCTTTTTATATGGTTGGAACGATAGAAGAGGCAATAGAAAAAGCTGATAAAATGGCCAAGGAAGCTGCTGCTTAATGAGTGAAGAGTTTAAGATTGAGATAGTAAACCCAGAAAAATCTTTTTTAGTTAAAGAGGATGTTTTAGAAGTTGTTGTGCCTGCTTTTGAAGGAGAAATGGGTATACTTAAAGATCACATTTCTATTATCTCATTTTTAAAACCTGGAATTATCAAAATTTTATCTAAATCTGGAGATGAAAACTATTATGTTGAGGATGGGATTGTTGAGTTTAAAAATAATAATTTATCAATTTTAACTAGCTCAATTTTTAATCTTACAGATTTAGATAAGTCTAAACAACAAGACTTACTCAAATTGGCTGAAGAGGAAGCAGGCAAGCCTGATATTTCTGATCAATCAAAATATTTAGTTGATCAAAAAATTGAAGTATTAAGATCTCTTAATTAATAATTTTTCTAACTTTTTCTTGAAGTTCTTTATAAACGTGTAGTTTAAAATCGACTACTACTTCTGTAATTTGATCAAGGTCTATCCATTTCCAATCTAAAAACTCTGGATTTTTAGTTTTAATATCAATTTCTTTTTCATCTCCAGTAAATTTCATTAAAAACCATTTTTGCTTTTGGCCTTTGTATTTACCTTTCCAAATAATTCCTAATAAACGATCAGGAAGTTCATAGGTAATTGTACCATCTAACTCTTTTATTAATTCAACACTTTTTACACTAGTTTCTTCTTCTAGTTCTCTATAAGCTGCTTGTAAAAAATCCTCACCTTCATCAACTCCTCCTTGTGGCATTTGCCAAAATTTTTTTGCATTATCTATTCGTCTTGCTACGAAAACTTTATTTTCATTATTTAGCAAAATTATTCCCACCCCAGTTCTCAAGGGTAGTTCACTAAAGTTCTTATTCATATTAACCGTTAAGTAGTTTTATTGCGTAATTTAATTGATTATCAGTATCAGTTTTAATTCTAAAATCATCACCTTCTTCATTTACTTCGATATCTGGTCTTACGCCAACTTCAGATATAGATTTTCCAGATGGAAGGTAATATTTTGCAACTGTTAATCTTATAGCTCCTTTATTTTTTAAAGGAATAATTGACTGCACAGATCCTTTACCATAACTATTCTCTCCAATTAATATAGCTCTTTTGTGATCTTTAAGTGCACCCGCAACAATTTCTGATGCTGAGGCAGAACCATAATTAATCAATACTACTAAAGTTTTTCCATCAGTAATATCTCCCTTTCTAGCAAACCATTTTCTATTTTCTGATTTTTTTCTACTTTTTGTCGAAACTATTTCTCCATTATCTAAAAAAAAGTCTGAAATTTTTATTGCTTGAGTTAATAGTCCACCAGGATTATTTCTTAGATCTAAGATGAATGCTTTTAAGTTTTCATTTTCTTTTAACTTTTTGATTTTTTCTTTTATTTGATCACTGCTATTATCATTGAAAGAAGTTAATCGGATGTAACCAATGTTGTTTTCTAAAAGGTCTGATTTAACTGATTGAATTTCAATTATTTCCCTTGTTATTTTAAATGTAAGAGCTTTTTTTTCTCCACGTCTTCTTACAGTAAGTTCAATTTCAGTACCGACAAGACCTCTCATAAGGTCAACTGCTTCACTCAATGATTTTCCTTGTACCTGAACATTGTCTATTTTTACAATATAGTCTCCAGCTTTAATTCCTGCTTTCGATGCAGGTGTATCATCTATAGGAGTAATGACTTTTACTACCCCAGCTTCCATACTTACTTCAATTCCAAGACCACCAAACTCTCCACTAGTTTCTGTTTGCATTTCCTGAAATATCTCTGGTGACATATAAGATGAATAAGGATCAAGTGATTGAAGAAGACCATTAATGGCTGAATCCATACCTTCAGACTGATCAATTTCATCTACATATTGTTTGTTAATTTTTTCGAGGACTTCACCAAATAAATCAATTTTTTTATAAATATCTATTTCAGCTGAATTTACTGAATATGAAAAAAAAAAAGAAGATAAAAAAACTAAAAAATAAAATTGAATTTTTTTCATATGATAACCTTTTCTTTTGGGATTAGTTCTGACCAAATTTTTTCAAGTTCATAAAACTTTCTTTTCTCTGGATGAAAAATATGAACAATTAAATCAATACCATCAACTAGTTTCCACTCAGCACTTTCTTTGCCTTCTATTTTAGAATTTTTAATACCATTGTCTTTTAACTTTTCTAAAACTTGTTCTGATAAGGATTGAATATGTCTTGAAGAGGTGCCACTAGCAATTATCATATAATCAGCCATTGAACTTTTGTCCTTAAGGTCAATAGTAACAATATCCTGAGCTTTATTGAGATCCAGTGTGTTTATTACAACTGTTTTAAGATCTGAAATTTTATCCATTAATTATGATCAGACTATCAAATTTTTCTTAATTGAGAAGATGAAATGTTGACTTTTTTAAACTCGACGAATGTAAGTGTTTTATTATTTAGTTTCTTAAATGTCTTTGATTTTAAAGAATTTTTTTTATAACCATGACGATCGAATACAATAATATTACATTTTTGTGAAATTAATTCAGACTTAAACCATTTGTGAAAGTTGATTAAGTTATCTGCTCCCATTAAAAAAAAAATTTCAATGTTTTTATTCTTTTTCAGATAGTTGATTAAATCAATGGTCTTATTTGATTTGATAATATTTTCATAAAATTTTACTTTTATAAAAGAATTTAATCCTATTATTTTTTTACAATCTTTTATTTTTTTAGATATTGGTGTTTTGCTCTCAGCTTTTAGAGGATTTTTTTTAGTAACTGCCCAAATAATTTTTTCAAGATTAAATCTTTTTTTAGCTTCTTTTGATATTGCTAAATGTCCTTTGTGAGCTGGATCAAATGAACCTCCTAAAATTCCAATTTTCATTTTAATATTTAAATTATTTTCTTATTTTTCCTTTACTTGAAATTTCATATTTGTATGAAACTAATTGTTCTAAACCAACAGGACCTCTTGGAGGAAGTGTATTTGTTGATATTCCTACTTCACCACCAAATCCAAATTCACCACCATCAGCAAATTGTGTTGAAGTATTATGCATTGCAATAGAACTTTTAACATTTTTTAAAAACTTATTAGCTGTTTTTATATTTTTAGTAACTATTGAGTCAGTATGCATTGTTCCATATTTATTGATATGATCAATAGCTTCTTCATTGCTCTTCACAACTTTAACTGATACTGCTGCTGTTAAATATTCTGTAGACCAATTCTTTTCTTTGGCTGGATAAACTTTTCCTTTAAAATATTTTCTGACGATGTTGTCTCCATATATTTTACAATTTTGATCATCAAGTTTTTTTAATATTGGATTACAAAATTTTTTAACTATTCTCTCATGAAGCAAAATAGTTTCGGTTGCACCACAAATGGCTGTATTTCTTAATTTTGCATTATAAATAATTTTCGATGCCATATTTAGTTCTGCATCTTTATCAATAAATGTGTGACAGATACCCTCTAAGTGACCAATTATCGGAACTGTTGAAAATTCTTGAACTCTTTTAACTAGGTTCTTTCCACCTCTAGGAATTATTACATCAATATATTTTTTCATTTTCGAAAGCATGGTATCGACCATTTTTCTGTCTTTAGAATCTACAAATTGAATATAATTTTCATCAACTTTATTTTTTCTAAGAGCTTGGCGAAATAATTTTGCTAATATTCTATTAGTATTTATAGCCTCAGATCCCCCTTTAAGAATTACAGCATTACCAGATTTAAAGCATAAACTTGCTACATCAGATGTCACATTGGGTCTACTTTCAAAAATAACACCAATTACCCCAATTGGAATAGTTACTCTTTTGATATTTAATCCATTAGGTCTACTCCATTTTTTTAGAGTTACATTTACAGGATCTTTTAGTTTTGAAATTTTAATAATAGAGTTTTTTATATTTTTGAGTTTTACCTCATCAATTCTTAATCTATTAATTAAATTTTCTTTTATTCCCTTTTTTTCTGCAAATTTAATATCTTTTGAGTTTTCTCTTAAAATTGATTTATTTTCTTTATCAAGCAATTTGGCATAAAGATTTAAGACTTTATTTTTGGTGTCTATATCAATTTTTTTTTCAGCCGCTCTTCTACTTTTAACACCAATTGAATTCATTATTTTATTCATTTTAAATTTCTACCATATCATCTTTGTGAATTACTTCTGATTTAGCAACATAACCCAATAATTTTTCTATTTGATTAGAATGATGCCCCATAATCTTAACTATTTCATCAGAGGCAAAAGAGCTTAAGCCTCTTGCACATTCATTATTTCTTTTGTCTAAAATTTTAACATGATCTCCTTTATTAAACTTTCCTGAGATTTTTTTAATTCCGGCAGCTAATAAACTTTTTCCTGATCTTAATGCTTTTTTTGCACCATCATCAATTATGATTGATCCTTTTGGTGCAATAGAGCTTATGATCCATTTTTTTCTAGCATCAAGTTTTGAAACTTTGGAATTGAACCATGTACAAATATTTTTTTCACTAATCATTGAGATAGGATTTAGGTTTAGTCCATTTGCTATAACCATATTGCAACCTGCTAGCTGACAAATTTTTGCTGCCTCTATTTTAGTTTGCATTCCACCACTGCCGTATTCATTTACACCTTTAATGTTAATTTCTTTTAAATCTTTTTTTAAATCATTTACTTTTTTTATTAATTTAGCGTCTTTATAAATTTTTGGATTTTTTGTGTAAAGCCCATCCACATCTGAAAGGAGGATTAAAGTGTCCGCATCAGTAATTTGAGCAACTCTTGATGCCAGCCTATCATTATCACCATATTTTATCTCTGAGGTAGCTATCGTATCATTTTCGTTAACAATTGGAATAAAGCCTAAATCAAACAAATTTTCAAAAGTTCTTTTAGCATTTAAAGATCTTCTTCTTTCCTCTGTGTCTTCAAGAGTTAATAAGATTTGTGATATATTTAATTTAAATTTTGTAAATGTTTGGGAAAATAAATTCATCAATTCTATCTGACCTATGGAAGCTATTGCCTGACTTTTATCAAGTTTAATTGTTTTTTTATTGATATTCATTTTCTTGCATCCAAGAGCTATTGCGCCTGAACTTACAATTACTACTTTTTGATTTTTATCTTTTAATTTTTTGATATCTTTTGCAAAACTAGCGAGCCATTTTTTTCTTATTTTTTTATTATTATCAACAAGAAGTGAAGATCCTATTTTCACAACAATTATTTTAGAGTTTTTAAGAGACATATGACAAAAGTTTAGCTTTAATTTTAGATATAGAATCTTTTTCTAGTGTTGTCATAGTCATTATCTCACAATCTTTTCCTTTAGAGAAATGATCAATTACATCTTTAACAGTACCTTCATCAACTAAATCTACTTTATTAAGTACTACAAGCTCTTTTTTTTCAATTAATTTTGCACTGTAATTTCTTAATTCACTTTTAACTTGTTCGTAAGACTCATTTAAATCTAAGTTTGTAATATCTATAAGGTGCAATAATGATTTACATCTTTCTATATGTTTTAAAAACTGAATACCAAGCCCAACACCTTCATGGGCTCCCTCTACTAATCCTGGAATATCTGCAATAGTTATTTCCTTATCATCATAAGAGGCAACTCCCAAATTAGGATTTAAAGTAGTAAATCTATAATTAGCAATTTTGGGATTTGCATTTGTTATAGCTGCCAACAAACTTGATTTTCCGGCATTGGGCAATCCAATTATCCCAATGTCAGCAATTGTTTTTAATTGAAGCCAGATTGTAAATTCTTCTCCAATTCCACCTTTAGTAAATTTCCTTGGAGCTCTATTTGTAGAACTTTTAAACCTAGTGTTTCCTAGTCCACCTTTGCCACCAATAGCAACGACAAACTCTTCTCCTTTTTTATTAAAATCGAATAATAAAGTTTTATTATCTTCTTCAAAAACTTGAGTTCCAAGTGGCACTTTTAAAAATAAATCGTCTCCTCCTTTACCTGTACGATTTTGACCAGCACCATTCTCTCCTCGTTGTGCTTTATGGTGTTGTTGGTATCTGTAATCTATAAGGGTGTTGAGATTTTCTTCAGCTTTTAAAATTATAGATCCACCTTTTCCGCCATCGCCTCCATCGGGACCTCCATACTCAACATATTTTTCTCTTCTGAAACTTGGCGAACCATCACCACCGTTACCAGCTTTTACATAAATTTTAACTTGATCGAGAAATTTCATAATACAACATCTAATTAAGTTGTACTATTAATTGGGTTTTACTGAAACGAAAGTTCTATCTGCTTTTGATTTTTTGAATACAACTTTACCTTTAGCTACTGAAAAAATTGAATGATCTTTACCCATTCCTACGTTTTCACCAGGAAAGATTTTTGTTCCTCTTTGTCTTACAATTATATTTCCAGGTATTACTGTTTCACCGCCGTACTTTTTAACACCAAGCCTACGCCCAGCACTATCTCGTCCGTTTCTCGATGATCCACCTGCTTTTTTTGTTGCCATAAATTACCTAATTTATTTACCTGTTGCTGGAGCTTTTTCTTTAACTTCAGCCTCAACCTTTTTAGTTGGTTTAACCATTTTCTCTGCTTCTGATAAAACTTTACCATCTTTAGAAAAAATCTTATTAATTCTTATCATTGTATGCTCTTGTCTATGACCATTTTTTCTTCTTGAATTATGTCTTCTTCTTTTTTTGAAGATTAAAATAGTTCGATCTTTACCATTTTTAATTAAATCAGCTTCTACTTTTGCTCCTGCAACTGTAGGTGCACCAATTTCGATAGTTTTATCGTCACCGTAAGCAAGAACTTCATTAAATTCTATTTTAGAGTCAGGTTTTGAATCTGGTAGTTTTTCAATCTTTAGAATCTCTCCAGATTTAACTTTATATTGTTTTCCACCTGTTTTTATTACTGCGTATGACATAGTATGATTTAAATTTAAGTTACCGCAATATAGTTACAGCAAAGCTATAGTCAAGTCGAATTAACTAGAAATTATCCTTTAAATCTCTCAATTTTGAAAAAGAATCAACATTTTTTGCTCTCAAAAATATATTGCACTCTTTTTCATCTTTAAGAGTAGATGGTATTGTAGGAGTATTATTATCAAGTTTTTCTTTGATGTTAGTTATTTTGCTTTGAAGATTTAGATTTTGGGGATCGTGTTTAATACAAAAATTTGAATTTTGTAGAGTGTACTCATGACCACAATAAATTTTAGTATCATCAGGTAGATTTTTTATTTTTGATAGAGATTCAAACATCTCTTCGTATGTTCCTTCAAAAATTCTCCCACATCCCAGTGAAAACAATGTGTCTCCAGTAAATATTGCTTTTTCATTAAAAAAATAAAAACCAATATGACCTGTTGTGTGACCTGGAATATGAATTATTTTTGCTTCAAAATTATCTGCTTTCCAAATCTGATTATCTTCAACCAAAACACTAATTTCAGGAATTCTTTTACTGTCATTCTTATATCCAACTACAATAGAGTTATATTTTTGTTTTAATTCTTTGTTACCACCAATGTGATCAAAATGATGATGTGTATTTAAAATATATTTTAAATTAATATTTTCTTTTTCTATAAAATTTATTACAGGTTTAGCTTCACTTGGATCAACAACACAAGCATCATTTTTATCTTTATCGATGATTAAATAGCTATAATTATCTTGTAAGCAGGGAATGATCTCTATTTTAATATTATTTTTCAATTAAAAATATCCCTAAATCAGAAAATAAGTTTTTTATTTCCAAATTTTTATTATTTATTAAAGATGTATTTTTTTCATTTAAAGCTAATGATTTAAAAATCTTGAAATTTCTAGATCTTACAAAATATACAAAATCTTTAATTGTACACATATGTAAATTAGGTGTGTTATACCATTGATCTGGAAGAGTTTCTGTTACTGGCATTGTTCCCTTTAGCAAAAGATGCAATCTTACTTTCCAATATCCAAAATTAGGAATTGTTACTATCGCTTTTTTACCAACTCTTAGTAACTCATTAATTACAAGCTCAGGGTTTAAGAATGCTTGTAATGTTTGACTTAGTACAACGTAGTCAAAAGATTTGTCAGGAAATTGTTTTAAATCAAACTCTGCATTGCCCTCAATTACAGTAAGCCCTTTTTCAATACATTTTTGAACTTTATTTTTAGATATTTCCAGCCCTCTAATATCAATGTTTTTATTATCTCTTAAAAATTCCATTAACACACCATCCGCACAACCAACATCTAAAACACGTGTATTTTTTTCAACTAAATCAGCAATAACTTTAAATTCATTTTTCATTATTAAACAGTAGCGTAGGATTTATCTAAAAAGTTTTTAAGAGCATTTAAAAATTCTGGGACATCAAGTAAAAAAGAATCATGCCCTTTATCTGACTCAATCTCAACAAAACCAACGTCAGCTCCAATAGCGTTAAGTGCAATTACAATATCTTTATTTTCTTGTGTAGGGTAAAGCCAATCTGAAGTAAAAGAAATTACAAAAAATTTTGCATTAGTATCTTTAAAGGCATCAGACAAATTACCATTAAATTGTTTAGCTAAATCAAAATAGTCCATGGCTCTTGTGATGTATAAATAACTATTTGCATCAAATCTATCAACGAAAACAGATCCTTGATATCGTAAATAACTCTCAATTTGAAAGTCAGCATCAAAACCAAATTTAAGGTCTTCTCTTTCTTGTAATTTTCTTCCAAATTTTTCTTGGAGACCTTTTTTGGAAAGATAAGTTATGTGAGCTGCCATTCTCGCAACAGCCAAACCTTTGTTAGGTATTGTATTTTTAGTATTATAATTTCCGTCATTCCAATTACTATCAGCTGCAATCGCCTGACGACCTAATTCATTAAATGCTATATTTTGTGCAGAGTGACTAGATGTACAAGCTATAGGTATTACGGTTTTCGCTTTATCAGGGTAATTACTAATAAATTGAAGAACTTGCATACCACCCATAGAACCTCCAACAATTGAAAAAAGTTTATCAATACCAAAGTGGTCAATTAAATTATATTGAGCATTGACCATATCATTTATGGTGATGACAGGAAAATTAGTACCAAAAACTTTCTGTGTATCAGGATCTTTATGACTTGGCCCAAATGAACCTAGACACCCACCAATTACATTAGAACAAATTACAAAATATTTATTAGTATCAATTGATTTATTAGGACCCACAGCATATGACCACCAACCATCCTTATTAGTTACTGGATTTAAGCCAGCAACAAACTGATCACCAGTTAATGCATGAAAAACTAAAATCGCGTTATCTTTTTTCTCATTTAAAGTCCCATAAGTTTCATAGGCAATAGGAAAATTATTAATTGTTTTACCACAATCTAATTTAAGTGGTTTTTTTACCAATAAGGTTTTTAAATTTATCTCTTTATTCATAACAAATGTGATTATTTGAATTGGGAGAAAAAAAACAATTTTAGCGGTTTTTTTTAAGCGCTCGCAATTCAGTTAAATCAGCGCATAAATTTTGTACTAGAAGTTATTTATTATGTCAATTTTTTAAAAATTGTCTTATTCAGTGTAAAAATTTATATTTTTATCTATAAAGAGCTCATAATAAAAAAATGACCATTCCAAAATTTAAAAATTTTAATATTGAGGCATATAAGCCAGGTAAATCTAAAATAAAAAAATTAAAAAAAATTATAAAATTGTCAGCAAATGAGTCCGCTTTAGGAATGAGTCCTAGAGCAAAGAAAATAATTTCTGATAAAAAATTGAAATTAGAGAGATATCCAGATGGAAAATCTGAACTTTTGAGAAGAGAAATTTCAAAAAAATATAAATGTAACAGTAATAAGATTATATGTGGAGCTGGTTCAGATGAGGTTATTCAAATGATTTGTCAGTTATATTTAAATCCAAAAGACGAAGTTATAGTGCCTCAATATAGCTTCTTAATGTATAGGATATATGCAAACATTGTAGGTGCCAAAGTAGTTTTTGCGAAAGAATTAAAATTTAAAATTTCAGTATCTGAAATAATCAACAAGGTAACAAAAAAAACTAAAATAGTTTTTTTAGCAAATCCAAATAATCCAACAGGAACCTATTTGACTAAAAAAGAATTATTAGAGTTAAGAAAAAAATTGAACAAAAATATTTTATTAGTTGTGGATGATGCTTATGCAGAATATATGAAAAATAAAGATTATAAATCAGGTTTAGACCTGTTTAAAAATAAAGATAATGTGTTTATTTTGAGAACATTCTCAAAAATTTTTGGTTTAGCTTCTTTAAGAGTGGGGTGGGGATATGGTTCTAAAAAAATTATAGATGCTTTAAATATAATTAAACCACCTTTTAATGTAAGTTTACTTGCTCAATTAGCAGCTGTTGAATCGCTTAAAGACTCTAAATTTATAGAAAAATCAATAAAGCACAATTTAATTTTTGCAAAGAAAATAAAATCTTTTCTAGAAAGATACCAAATATTTTCTAATACGATTTCTGCAAATTTTTTATTATTAGATTTTAAAAGAAGCAACCATTCTGCAAAAGAATTTTATGAGAAACTCAAAAATAAAGGAATTATTGTTAGATCTACAGAAGATGGCTATCATATTAAAAATAAATTAAGATTAACCATTGGCTCTAGAAGTGAAAATTTAGCATTTATGGATGCTGTAAAAAATATATTAAATTAATATGAAAAATATTTTAATTATTGGTTGCGGTCTACTAGGTTCTTCTCTGTTAAGAAGAATACATAAAAAAAAAATTGCAAATAAAATTTTTATTTATGAAAAATCTAGTTCAAATGTATCTAAAATAAAAAGATTAAAACTTCCGGGTATAATTATTAAAGATTTAGATCAAGCTGTAAAAAAATCAGATCTAATTATTTTAAGCACACCTATGAGTGAGTATAAAAATTTAATTCTTAAAATGAATAAATCTTTATCGAATAAGAATATAATCACCGATATTGGTTCTTCAAAAATAGAGTCCTCAAAAATTATAAAAAGTTTTTTAAAAAAGGGTATTACTTGGACTCAAGGACATCCGATTGCAGGTTCAGAAGTTAGTGGGCCTGAAAATGGTAAACAAGATATATTTGAAAACAAGTGGTGCGTTTTAATTAAAGAAAAAAATACTAAGAAAAAACATTTAAATTTATTAAGTAGTTTTTGGAAAAAGATGGGGTCAAAAATTGTTATTATGAGCGCTGAAAAACATGACAAAATATTTTCAATGACGAGCCATCTTCCTCACTTAATTGCTTACAATTTAGTAAAATCAGCACAAGATTTTGAGAAAATCCAAAATTATGATTTGATTAAATATAGCGCTGGTGGATTAAGAGATTTTTCAAGAATAGCTGCTTCTAATGAAATTATGTGGAGAGATATTTTTTTTAATAACAAAAAAAATATTTCAAAGGTAATTGATTTATTTATTAAAAATTTAAATTCATTTAAAAAAGATATTAATTCTAAAAATAATAGATCAATTCTAAAAAAATTAATTCAAACTAAAAAAGTCAGATCAAAAATAATTAAACTCAAACAAGATATTAATAAGCCAGATTTTGGAAGAAGCTAAATTTTAATTTTAGCTATTTTTTTAACTTTAAGTTTTGCTGTATTTTCAATTCTTTTAATTGTCTTAAGTATAGGCATAATCAATACTTTTTTTTCAGGTCCATATGCATGTATCAATTGCTTGGAATTTAAACACATTGCTACATGCCCTTTCCAAAAAATGATATCTCCCTTTTGATAATTTCTTTTTAAGTTTCCTTTTAAGTATTTAATTTGATCCTCGGTATCTCGAGGAAAAAACTTATTATTATAATAGTAAAATATTTGTAATAAAGCTGAGCAATCTATTCCTCTATAAGTTTTTCCTCCCCAAATATATTTTGTTTTTAGAAATAATTTGAATATTTTATTAAAGTTAATTTCTTTATGATCAATTTTTTTTAAATCACTTTTTTTTAACCATTTATTTTTTTCAAATTCTATATGATTTTTATTCTCATTAATTAGATCAACTTTTGATCCAAAAGCTAAAAAATTTTTAGTCTTTTTATTAAACTTATTACTGACTCTAGCCTTTAAAGAATAGACCTTAAATTTGGGATCATGTTTATCCACATAATCCTTATTTTCTATGTATCCAATATAATTATCAAATAATGTTTTAATTTTAATCCATTTTTTATTTTTTGATAAAATTTTAAATTTTTCACCATAAATTATTTGTGATGTAACTTCAGAATTTTTTGAAGTTTTTTTATAAATATTGGAAAATTGTTTTTTAAAAAAATAATTATTTTTCACTTAATTTTAATTTATCTTTAATAAACCATAAGCAAATTAAAGAGGGAATAACCATTATCGCTGTTAAAATAAAAAATGTACCCCAATCTCCATTTAACCAATCTACTAATGCTCCTGATGATGATGCAAGTGTTGTTCTTCCAGCGGTTCCAATTGATGCTAGTAATGCATATTGTGTTGCAGTGTAAGTTCTATCTACTAATAAAGATATAAATGCTACAAAAGCAACTGTAGCAAAAGCAGCTGCTATATCATCAAAAATTACAGCAACAGCAAATAGCCATTCAGATTTTCCACTCCAAGCCAATGCTGTGAATAATAAATTAGTTGCAGCCATTAAAATACCTGCAAGAAACATTGCTTTTAAAACTCCAGATCTAATTACAAACAGACCGCCCAATAAAGTAAATATAACTGTCGTTATCCAGCCTAGAGTTTTCGAATAAATAGCAATATCAC
>Ga0209630_10003499_pt1 | contig 14309 bp, 16 predicted proteins | sample COG_01_FD_184745 | JGI IMG/M metagenome (GOLD analysis project Ga0209630, IMG submission 184745) | Pelagic Microbial community sample from North Sea - COGITO 998_met_01 (SPAdes) (version 2) | ecosystem: Environmental > Aquatic > Marine > Neritic zone/Coastal water | place: Helgoland, sampling... | reverse complement strand
GGGGATGAGGTTATCACAACTCCATTCACTTATATTGCGACAGGTGAAATGATCACTTTAATTGGAGCAACTCCTGTTTTCGTTGATATAGACTCAAAAAATTACAACATTGATGCTGCTTTAATAGAAGCAGCCATTACATCGAAAACTAAAGCTATTATGCCGGTAAGCTTATACGGGCAATGCGCAAATTTTGACAAAATCAATGAAATTGCAAAAAAATACAAACTACCTGTTATAGAAGATGCAGCACAAAGCTTCGGTGCAAATTATAAAGGTAAGCGCTCTTGTGGCTTGTCAACTGTTGGGAGCACAAGTTTTTTCCCGAGCAAGCCCCTTGGTTGCTATGGTGATGGCGGCGCCCTATTTACTGATGATGATTATTTAGCGAAGCTTATGAGAGAAATTGGAAATCATGGACAAGATGGTCGTTATAATCATGTCAGAGTTGGCATAAATGCTAGAATGGATACGATACAAGCTGCTATATTGAATGCGAAGATGGAGATATTTCCGGATGAAGTAAAAGCACGCCAGAGAATAGCCTCAATGTACGGACAATTACTGGAACATAAATTTGCAGTACCTTATATCGAATCATATAACGAGTCAGTTTTTGCCCAATACACGCTATTGTTATCAGATCACTCTGAGCGTAACGAAATGCAAAATCAACTCACAAAATATAAAATTCCGTCAGTGGTGCATTATCCTATCCCACTTAATCTTCAGCCGGTTTTTAGATATTTGAATAAACCAGAAGGATCATTCCCTATCTCAGAAAAAGTGGCGAAACGAGTGTTAAGTTTGCCAATGAGTCCATATTTATCAGAAAAACAAATAAATAAAATTAGTTCTGTAATTTTAAAATGATCGAGAAAAAAAAATTCATACACCCAACCGCTAATGTTTCAAAAGCATCAGATATAGGTGCGGGAACAAAAATATGGATAAATGTGCAAATTAGAGAAAATGCAACAATTGGTACAAACTGCACTATTTCTAAAGATGTCTACATAGATCATGCTGTCAAGATTGGGAATCGTTGTAAAATCCAAAATAGCGTATCGGTCTACAGTGGCGTTATTATAGAGGACGATGTTTTTATCGGACCCAATGTATCATTTACGAATGATAAAATTCCTAGAGCATTTAATACAGATTGGACAATAACGTCGACGATAGTCAGAACTGGAGCTAGTATCGGAGCTAATGCAACAGTTGTCTGCGGTATAGAAATTGGAAAGTTTGCGATGGTAGGGGCAGGAGCAGTTGTGACTAAAACAGTACCAAACTACGCTTTAGTCTTAGGAAACCCAGCAAGAATAGTCGCTTATGTTTGCAGGTGTGGACAAAGATTAAGTAAGAAGGGGTACTGTAAGGTCTGCGATAAAGTGACAAAATTATCCATTTTAGGAGACAGAGAGTGAATATTGCACTAATTGGCTATGGTTATTGGGGCCCTAATATAGCAAAAAATATTTTTACTAACCATAAATTAAGTTTACATTCAATTTGTGATCTTAGGCAAGTTAGATTGGATAAAGCCTTTAACTCTTATAAAAACAGTACATATTATGAGACTGATTATCAAAAGTTATTAAGTAATCAAGAAATACAAGCTATAGCCATAGCTGTAGAAACTAGCTCACATTATCAAATTGCTAAAGATGCATTAAATAAGGGCAAACATATTTATATTGAGAAACCTTTTACCTCCACAGTCCAGGAAGCGATAGATTTGGCACGTTTAGCAGAAAATAAAGGTCTCACCATTCATGTTAATCATATTATGACGTATCACCCGTGTATCAGAAAAATAAAAGACCTTATAGATAATAATGAGTTGGGGGAAATACTCTATATTGAGGCTATGCGGATGAATTTGGGCCAGATAAAGAAAGATGTGAGCGCAATGGCAGATTTGGCAATTCATGATTTATCGATTATTGATTATTTGTCTGATGGTAAAGAGCCGTTTTATATAAAAGCTGTAGGCGAAAAAAAATATAACCCAAAAGAAAGCCTTACTTTTTTGATGTTAAGGTACGACAACTTCATTGCGCATATTCAGTCGAGCTGGATTTCACCTCTCAAAGAAAGAAAATTAATCGTTGCTGGCACAAAAAAGATGGTGGTATTTGATGATATTAAACCTTCAACTGAAAAACTCACGATATATGATAAAGGGGTTGATGTTATAGCAGGCGAGAGCGTGGAATATGAGGATTATGCGGTAAAACTTCGGGAGGGTGATATTTTTATGCCGTATATTCCCCCCCAAGATGCGTTATTTACCAGTATCGAGCACTTTGTGGAATGTATAGAAGTTAATAAGCCATCTATATCTGACCCTAAACAAGCAATACGAATGCTCAAGATTCTTGAACAAGCCGAACTAGTGATGAATACATAAGTAGGACTTTAATTATGTTAAGAGATAGACCTGAAATTTCAGGGAGCAGTATTTTAATCACTGGTGGAGCTGGTTTCATCGGTAGCCATTTGACTGATAGATTGCTAAAAGAGGGTGCAAGTGAAGTGGTTGTCATCGATAACCTTTTTACGGGTGATGAGAGCAACCTTTCGCAAGCAATGGCATCAGGCAAAGTAACTTTATATCGTGACGATGCCGAACTAAGTACAAGTATGGAATATATTTTTCTCAACCATCAGATTGATATTGTGTTTAACTGCGCGACGAAGGCTCTAAATTACTCTTTTTTAAACCCTGCGAATGCTTTTTCTATCAATGTGAATGTCATCTTGAACTTGCTTGAGCTCCAACGACGTGGCTTGTTTAAAACTTTATGCCACTTCTCCACATCTGAAGTGTATGGAACGGCTGTCTATGAACCTATGGATGAAGCACATCCGAAAAACCCAACGACGACTTACGCTGCAGGTAAAGCCGCTGCAGATCATGCAGTAGAAAGTTATGTAAAAATGTTTGATTTGGATGCATACATCATTCGTCCATTTAATAATTATGGGCCACGACAAAACTATAAAGGTTATTTAGCTGGAATTATTCCTATCACTGCTTGGCGTATTCTGAATGGCAGTACACCGGAACTGCATGGCGAAGGTTTGCAGAGCCGAGATTTTATTTATGTTCATGACACCGTGGATGCTGTGATTAAACTTCATGACATCATGCCTTCGGGTGAGTCGGTAAATATCTCTACAGATAACCAAATATCGATTTGCAATTTGATGCAAAAAATATGTCGAGAAATGAACTATTCAGGTGAGATATTAAAAATGCCAGAGCGTAAATCAGATGTGTTGTGCCATAACGGAAGTAATGAAAAAGTAAAATCGATGATAGATTATCAGCTTACTTCATTTGAAGATGGATTTGCAGAAACAATTAAGTGGTATGAGGGAAATATTAAATGATTAAATTAATTAAACCCTATATTAATTTTGATGAAGTTAAAGACGAATTTGAAGAGATATTTGAGAGTGGCTGGTTTACAAAGGGAAAGTATGTAGAGCAGTTCAGAGAGGGGATTAAATCGTATACAGGTGTTAAGCACGCATATTTAACTACCTCTGCTACGACAGCTCTAACTATGAGTCTAAAACTATTTGAGATAAAAGAGGGAGATGAGGTGATTATTTCTGACTTTTCGTATCCAGCTACCGCCAATGCAGTAGAAGATATAGGAGCTACCCCCATTTTTTCAGATGTGTCACTAGAAACTTACAATATGCTTCCGGAAGAAATGGAGAGTAAAATCACAAAAAAAACAAAAGCTGTGATCTTTGTAGATGCTCTTGGCAGCCCAACGGGGATACATGAGATTAAAAAGATTTGTCAAAAGCATAATATTCCACTCATAGAAGATGCTGCATGTGCAATTGGAAGCAGTGAAAATAGCCTTAAATGTGGAAATATAGCTGATATTACTTGTTTCAGCTTTCATCCAAGAAAATTACTCACTACGGGAGAGGGCGGAGCTATAACCTTCAATGATGATAAATATATGGGTTTTATTGAAAGAAAACTTAATCATGGTGCAATTGTAACTGATGGAAAGTTTGATTTCGTAGATTTTGGATACAACTATAGACTTCCAGAGCTTCAATGTGTCATGGGAATAAAACAGCTCCAAAAGCTAAGCTCTGTAATACAGTCAAGAAACATCATAAGAGAAAAATATATCAAAGGGCTGGATGATTTAGGCTTTAAAGTACAAAATGTATCTAAAAATGTTATCTATAATGTCCAATCATTAGTTTTTACAGTTCCTCAAAATATAGATAGAGATAGTTTGGTAAAATATTTAAAAGAAAATGGGATTGAGACAACAATAGGAACATATTGTTTAAGCAACACAACATACTATAAAAATAAATATAATTGTGTGCAGGCAAATGCACAGCACTTAGAAGACAAAACAATTACACTACCCTGTTATGAAAATGTAGATGTGAAATTTATTTGTTCAACTATAAAGAAATATTGAAATGCTTATAACTACTTTGTCAAAAGAGCATGAAGATGATTATTCGTATTTCGTTAGTAAGCATCCAAAGTCTTTGATTTACTACACTTTAAAGTATAGAGAGCTTCTAATGAATTTATTAAAGTGTAAAGAAGAATATTATATATTAATAGATGATAAAAAAATACGAGCCGTTTTACCTATACTTTTTAAAGATGGAAAGTATGGAAGAGTTTATAATTCATTAGCTTATTTTGGATCTAATGGATCCATATTGGCAGAAAATGAAATTTATTATAATAAGCTTTTAGAAAAATATAATGACGTTATAGAAACTTCAGCCGCATCAACATATGTTGAAAACCCCTTAGATATTCACGAAAAAAAACCGAACTACCACTTTATAAGTCAGAGAGTGTGCCAATTTAATAAATTTGAAATAGATATGGATATGGATAATCTAAGTTTATTGTTCACATCTAATAAAAGAAATGATATCAGAAAAGCGATTAAAAATAATATTCATGTAGAGATTGATAACTCACAAGAATCAAAAGATTTTTTGTATGAAACGCATGTTCAGAATATGCAAGCAATAAAAGGTAAACCAAAAGATAAACTTTGTTTTGATCTTATTTTTGAGTGTTTTGAAGAAAGAAAAGAATATAATATTTTTATAGCAAAAAAAGATGATCAAATAATAGCCTCATTACTAGTATTGTATTTTAATGATAAAACAGAATATTACACACCTGTAGTTTCAGTTGAAAGTCGAAGCCTTCAGCCACTAGCAATTATTATTTATGAATCTATGAAATACAGTTTTGAAAACGGCAAGATGTTATGGAACTGGGGTGGAAATGGTATTAGTTTGAGTAGCGTATATGATTTTAAAAAAAGATGGAATGCAACTGATTTTCTATATAATTATTATATAAAATTTAATAACAAAGATTTGTTAAATTTACGTTCAGATGAAATTATGGATGAATATAATGGTTTTTTTGTAATTCCATTTAATATAATTGCTGAATAAATGAGTAAATATGTTAAATAAATTTGAATTGAAAATAGGTGCTTTCCCATTTTATTGGAGAACATATAAAAAAGAAGAAGAGCTTAGTTATCCTGTGAAGAATATCTCCTTTTCTCTTGTGATAGATAAGTACAGTGGTTTTATAAAACAGAAGAGACATGAGGAACTTTTAAATACTATAGAAGAAGTTTATCAGCTAGACCACAATATAGGATACCTGCAAGAAGGAAGTGATGAGGTGCGTACGTATGGTAAAGAATACCTTGATTTTATTGTAAATTGCATAGAAAAATCTAAAATAAGTAATAAAAGTTTTAAAATATTGGACATAGGTTGTGGTGGAGGAGTCACGTTAGCGCAGCTCCATGAAAAGTATCCCAATTCAGAAAGTATAGGAATTGAACCATCTCCTCTGGCTAAGCGATCAAGTATAAAATTTGGCTTTAAATTAATATGTGAGTTTTACCCACCTGAGAACAGGGAAGAAGTAAAGGACATAGAGGTAATATTGCATTATGACGTGCTAGAACACGTAGAAGAACCTTTGAATTTTTTAAAAGATATTTTTTCAGATTTGTCCGAGAATGGCTTGATGATCTTTAGTGTTCCTGACTGTACAGACTCTATTGAAAATGGGGATATCTCTATGTTGATTCACGAGCATCTGAATTATTTTACATCTTCTTCTTTAAAAGTTTTAGTTGAGCAAGTAGGATTTAAAGAAGTTTTTGTAGAGCAAGGAAAAGTGGGTGGAACTTTGTTATGCTCGGCTAAAAAAGTATCAAAAAATAGTAATGCCCCAATGCCTAATATAGACGCAACAACAGATTTTAAAGTTTTTTTAGAAAAAAATAAAAAAATAACCCAAAAAGTCATTCATTTAATAGCTAGTAATAAAGATAAAACTATTGCCTTCTATGTGCCATTAAGGGCTATACCGTATATTGCTATGCTTAATATTCAAGGGCCATTTAGATTTTTTGATGATAGTAAATTTTTCAAAAATAAATATCTAGATGGATTTAGTGATATAGAAATAGAGGGGATTGATGACCTAGAAGCAAGTCCAACAGACGTAGTATTTATAATGACTCATGCTTATGGAGATATTATAAAAGAAAAAATTCTTAATTTAAATATTAAGACTAAAGTTATATCTTTAAAAGACTTATTTAAATAATGGACCATGTTATAAAGATTTACAAAGAAGCTTTTGCAGAGTACGGAGACTCTGAAAAGTCTGTTTTGTGGCCTAAAGGTAAACAAAAAGAGCGGTTTGAAGCACTTTGTCAAAACATTCATAAAAATGATTTTTCAATTTTAGATTTTGGATGCGGTACGGCGGAGTTGTATAATTATTTAAACAAAAAATTTGATTTGTTTGAATATACTGGTGTAGATATTGTAGAAGATTTTATATTTTTTTCAAAAGAAAAATATGCGCTTCCAAATGCTGAGTTCTCTAAAATTGATGATGTTACAGATGTTAAAGATAATTATGACTACATTGTAGCTTCTGGTACATTTAACACCTTATTTGTGGATAGTTATGGTGAACATTTTAAGATATTACAACATACTCTATTCCATCTATTCAATAAAACAAATAGATATTTAGCTATAAATCTTTTAAACAAAGATGTGGATTTTATCCAAAAAGGATCATATCACCAAGATGTAATGGAGCTATATTATTATGCAGTTAAAAACTTGTCGAAACGGGTTGTGATTGATCAATCATATATGCCATATGAGTTCACAATCATAATTTACAAAGATCAAACTATTATAGAACACAATAAGTATAGAGAAGATTAGTCATTACTTAAATTCAATCAATAAGTTTAATTCACTTTATCAAAAAAAGGTCAGCTGAGATCAGCTGTTGTTTTTTTAAGCCGACCAAAGATGAGAAACCTAATGCACTATACTCAACTGATTAGTGGACAACGATACCAGATCGAAGCCCTATTAAAAGTAAAAACACCTAAAAATCAAATAGCACACATCATTGGCGTGCACTTATTCACTATTGGCAAAGAAATAAAGTGTAATACAGTGCTAAAAGGATATCGCCCGAAACAAGCTCAATCGAAAATAGATAAAAGCTGCCAACAGGAGAAAATTTAATGAAAAAGACAGTTATTGTAGGTAGCGGTATTGCTGGATTAATGTCAGCTTTGGTTCTTGTCGAAAAAGGGCATAACAATATTACTATTATAGAAAAAGAGAATGAACTTGGCGGCTTATTAAGAAAGTTTGATTATGGCGAATATGGAATATTTGACTATGGTATGCATAATATTTTAGAAACAGGTATCGAAGATCTTGATACTATGATCTATGATTTATTGAAAAATGATGAATGGCATATTTTAGAAAAAGAAAAAAGGGACCTAGCCGGGCTTTTCTTTAATGGTAGATTACAACTAAATTCTCCATATATAGATTTGAGATTCACAAAAAATTATACTGAGTATATAAATAGTTTTTTTACTAAAAGTCTAATTACTTCAAAAGATATTGATTCCTATAAAAATTGCAGTGATTACTTAAAAGAGCGATATGGAGAGCTTATTTCTAATGACGTAGTTACCAAAGTATTAAGTAAATTATATAAAAAAAATATTAGTGAATTAGATGTGATGTCAACGCTAATTACTCCCTTGGATAGAATGATACTGCTTGATGCCAATTATATGGACGAAATAAACAAATCGGAGGTACTTAGGAGTGTTTTAGCTTACCCTGAACAAAGAAAGCTAAATCAAGGATTATCTTCTGGCAAAAGAGCTCTCTACCCAAAAGGATATGGGATTTATCGAGTCGTTGATGCAATAATTGAAAAGCTAGAAGCCAGGGGTGTTGAATTTCTGTTGAATACAAAAGTTGATACATTAGATGTAATAAACTCCTCAATAGAAAAAGTTACTTTGGATAATAATACACATATTAATGCCAAAAAAATAATATGGACGGGTGATATCTCTGCACTCTTGCCGCTCCTAAAAAGCGTTGATAGAAAAGATTATAGTTTTGATAAAAAACCAAAAACAGTTGTTGTCAGTTTATTAATTGATAAAAAGTTAAAGCTTGAAGATCTCTATTATATATATTGCTATGAAGAAAGCTTGTCAACTTTTAGAGTGACGGCTTACTATAATTATTGCGATGCTGCGAAAACAAAAGATGGCTATCTTATTTCAGTTGACATGCTTATTTATGATGAAAAATTCTCAAATGAAATGTTAAGCGAAATGGCTATTAAAGAGCTGAAATATATGAAGTTACTTGGAGAAGACAGTAATGTCATTTTTTCTAAGGCAGAGGTATTAGCAGCAGGGTTTCCAATGCCAACGGTAAAGAATATGAATACTTACGACAAAATAAGAAATGAGATTGATAGTCTCTCCATAAAAAATTTAGAAAAAATTGGTATTTTGTCTGAAAAAAACTTGTTTTTTCAGACAGATGTTTTAATAGATCTTTATGACAAGCTTTCAATAGGTATTAATTAATGCTTCCATATAACCCAAAAGATTTTTCAATAAGTTCTTACAGGGACTTATTGAAAAATTTGAATACAACACACAGGCCGATATTATATAAAAATGTAAAAGAGTGTAATGAAGAAAAGCCATATGTGTTATTAAGGCATGATGTTGATATGTCACCACAAAATTCTTTAGTTCTATCAAAAATTGAGCATGAAGAGAACATCAAATCCACTTATTTCATCCAGCTGGCAGGCTGGTTTTATAATGTTTTTGAACCAGAAATAAAGTCTATATTTTTAGAGATAAAATCTTTAGGTCATGATATCGGACTACATTTTGATCCAAGTATCTATCATATAAATTCGATAGAAGACTTAGAAAAGAATATTTTATTTGAGAAGAATATTTTAGAACAACTGTTAAATATAAAAATTAATGTATTTTCATTCCATAACCCTGCAGATAAACATATTGATATGAACGAATTTGAAATTGCAGGGCTAATCAATGCTTATTCTTCTTTTTTTAAAAAAAATGCGATATATACCTCTGATTCTAATGGATACTGGAGGCATCAAAGCATCAGTGATGCAATAAGAAGTAATCCAAAGTGTAATTTGCAAATCTTGACTCATCCTGAATGGTGGGGAGTAGAACTATTAGATCCAAAATCAAAAGTAAAAAAAATAATTAAAAATAGAGCGAGAGAGACGTATAGAAATCACTTATATCTTATGATAAAAGCAAATAGAAAATATGTTAAGTAAAGGTAAAAGTTAAGTATGAAAAAAATTTTATTTACTATTTCTAATAGCCATAGCACGGCTTATTTAGCAAAAGAATTTCAGAGCTTAGGCTTTAAAGTTTATATGGCTGATATGAACAAAGATGCACTTGGAAAACATTTTGCGGATAAATTCTTTGTTTTGCCGTCGCAAAAAAGCGATACTTATATCAATGAGCTATTAGAGGTGATAAAAACTGAAGCAATTGATATCGTAGTTCCTGCCGGTGAATATGAGTGTTTGAAAATAGCAAAAGATAAAGATAGGTTTTTAGATTCAAATTGTATACCTGTTATTACTAATATTGAAACTTTAGAGGTATGTCTAGAAAAAGCTGATTCATATGATTTTTTAGTGGAAAATTTAGATATTCCGTTTATGAAATACCATATTGTTGAGTCTTTGGAAGATCTTGATAAAGGCTTGGAAAAACTGCAAGGTTGTAAAAAATTGTCAATCAAGCCTTCACAAGGGTCAGGCAGCAGGGGTTTTACAATTATTGATAATAAAATATTAGATGCAAACGAATATTTTAATAACAAAAGCACTTTTAATACCATGTCAATATACGATCTAAGAAAAATGTTAAATGAAAGTGAGGTTGTTCCTAGATTAATATTAATGGAAATGCTTGATGGTATTCATCATGATAGTAATATGATTTGTAGAAATGGGGAGATTATATTCCAGAGTGTTAAAACACGAGAAGAGGCGAAGATTGGAACAATAACCAAGGCAACAATTGTAAACAATAGTGAAATATATGAGATAAATAAAAAAATTGTAAAAGCGTTAAATGTTACTGGTTATATTATGATTCAGTATATTGGGAATAAGTTGGTTGAAATAAATCCAAGGTGGTCGACGTCGTTAAACACAGAAGATATAAATGAATATGGTATGGCAGTTGATTTAGCTTTAGGGAAGGAGATATCTGTATCTGAAGAAGCAAATACTAGTTATATAGGCACAAAGTTTTTGCGATATTTTGATGTCCTTGTATATAAAGATAAGTAAGTAAAAAAATCTAGAAGATAGTGATAAAAAGTGAATATTAATATATATCAAGGTAAAACAAATTTAGAACATTCAGACGTTAATATAATTATTGATGTTATCAGGGCATTTAGTGTTTCTTTTTTTGCATTTAAGAGGCATGTTGACAAGATTAAATTGGTTAACCTAGAGGAAGAAGCATTATTAGCAAAAAAAAAGTATCCAAATTCACTTTTATCAGGTGAAGTTGCTGGATATAAAATAGACAGCTTCGATTTTGGAAATTCTCCTTATGAAGTTTCTTCTAAAGACTTGTCTGGTAAAACACTTATTCAAAAAACAACGAATGGGGTGGCAGTAGCACTTGCATCTTTAAATGCCAGTCATGTTATTGTAACAGGGTTTAATAACGCATATTCAACAGCCTTGTATGTTAAAGATTTACTTACAACACTAAATAAGGAATCCGTTACTGTTAATATCATTGCATCACACCCAGATGGGAGAGAAGACTTCGCTTGTGCAAAATATATAGAAAAGCTTCTATTAGATGATTTTTCGTCGATTCAAAAGATCGAAGAAGAAACATCAAGCATAATACTAAATTCGCAAGCCGCTAAAAAATTTTTGGATACTTCAAATAATGATTTTTCAATACTAGACTTATTAATGTGTGCTTCACCATTTAAGAGTGAATTTATCATGGAAGTTAAGATGGAAGGTGGTAATCTTCCTGTTATTATTAAAAAGAATCGCGTATGAATTACCTTAATCTTCCAGAAAGAACAAAAAAGCCAAGAAATAAAGGTATGAATAGTTTAATTGATAATGGTTATTCGACAGTGTTTTTTGAAGGTGTTATTAATTCTTTTGAGAAGGAAATTGATTTTGTAAAGTTTGGATGGGGAACATCTGTTGTGTCAGCCAATATACAAGATAAGATTTCTATTTTAAAAAATAACAATATTGATTTTTGTTTGGGCGGGACACTTTTTGAAAAATACTTCATTCAAAATAAAGTAGATAACTATAAAAAATTATTAGACTTTTATCAATGTGAGTATATGGAAGTTTCTAATGGAACTATTGATATGTCCAACACTGAAAAGTGTGAATATATATATGACTTTGCGAAAAGCTATAAAGTTTTTAGTGAAGTAGGATTGAAAGATTCCGTCAAATCTGAAGAAATGCATCCTAAGCTATGGATAAAGTATATAAAAGAAGATTTGGATTCTGGTTCCGTAAAGGTGATTACTGAAGCGCGAGAAAGTGGAAATAGTGGGATTTGCAGAAGTAATGGGGATCTTCGAATAGGGTTGATTGAAGAAATACTAGATTCGGAAATTGCTATTAACGATATTATCTTTGAAGCACCCAATAAAACTTTACAAGCGTATTTTATAAATAAACTGGGGGCCAATTGTAATTTAGCTAACATACCCTTTACTGATATTATTTCCCTGGAAACATTAAGGCTTGGTCTAAGGTCTGATACATTTTATACTTTTGAAAATGGCTCACGAGAGAAATTATGACGAGAGATTCAAAAAATGTTTTTCACTTGGCAATACCATGTAGGGACTTGGATGAAACATATGATTTTTATGTAAAAGGTTTAGGTTGTAAATTGGCAAGAAGGTATGATGATAGAATTACATTAAATTTTTTTGGTGACCAGCTTGTTTGCCATAAATGCCCTGAAAAAGTTGATGAGAAGCCAGAAACGTACCCTAGGCATTCAGGAATTACATTTTATGAAAAAAAGCATTTTGATGATTTAGTCAAGCTAGTTGACAGTCGAAATTTAAAGTACTTCGAGCAACCATTCACAAGATTTAAAGATACTGCAGAAGAACACATTACCTTTTTTTTAATAGATCCTTCAAATAATATTTTAGAATTTAAACATTATTTTGACCACCGTATGATGTATTAAGGTAGATGAGAGTATGGGGTTGATTTGAACGTAATAAATAAAATTTTATCAGTTATTTTTCAAAAAATTCTGCTTTACTTTTTTGATATTTATTTTGCTTTCAATAAACAAAAAAAATGTTCATTTGTGATTGGTACACATGAAATAGCAAATTATATGTTTTCTTTAAAAAGTATTTTTAAAGATCAAGCTATTAGTGTTGATTTATCAGTCAATAAATTATATGCGAAAAATAAGTATGACTACGCTATAAAAAGTAAAAATAAATATTTAACATACATTGTGAGAATATTTTATGGACCTTATCTACTAGCAAAACTTTCAAATCAAGCGGATGTTTTTATTTATATTTGGTCTACTGGTTTTTGTCTTGATAGAGAGATTGATTATAAATTTTTGAAAAAGAAAAAGAAAAAAATTGTTTGTATTTTCCTTGGATCCGATATTCGATCTCATAAGTTAAGGATTGATCATCACACAAAAAATGATTTAGATACGGGGTCTAATTATACTGCTGAAATTATAAACATTTTAAAAAGAGAAATTATTGTAAAAAAAGTTGCTTTACTCGCTGATCAGTATGCTGATTTGATCTTTGGACACCCTAAGGACCAGCCGTCATATTTGAAATCAGTACAATATCCAGTCCCCTACATTTATGGGGCTAGACACTCACAATGCAATGAAGAGAAATTCAATAACCTCGATGAAATAATAGTTGTGCATGCTTCAACAAGTCCGTTAACCAAAGGAACTCCATTAGTAAGGGCTGCCATTAAAAAATTAAAAATTGAAGGCTATAGATTTAAATATATAGAGTTGTTTAATGCACCAAACGAGGATTTACTTAAAACTCTTGAAAAATCACATATTGTTTTGAGCCAATTTTATGCTTTCGCACTCGGAGTATTTTCTGTTGAGGGTATGGCATATTCTAATGCTGTGATTACTTCTGCAGATTACGATGGATTTTCAGAAAATAAAGAAAACGCTTGGTTGCGGACAAAATATTGGGAAGTATATGAGAATACAAAATATCTTCTAGATAACCCTGAGAAAATAAAAAAATATGCACATAATGGCTTTAAGTTTGTGAAGAAAAATTTTCGCGAAGAACAGGTAAAAAAATACTATATCGAAACTTTTTACGATAATAAAATTATTGATGATAAAAATATTTGAGAAGCGGTCTTAATGTTAAAAGAGGAAGGGCTGGAGTTAGGCTATGTGAAGTGATGGATACAGAGCATTCGCAAGTAATTCTAGAGTTGCAAAAATCAGATGTGGTGCTGTATCAACTACCTCTGGGTGGTTTTGGCTCTTTATCTGTTGAAGGAATGATTTATGATAAGCTGGTTGTCTGTTATTTGATTGATTTAGTGAAACTCGAGCATTTTAATGATTGCCCGATAGTAAATGCAATTTTAAACACCTGAAAAATGTGTATGAAAGAGTTTATTTTGGATGCTGCACTTAGAAAATCCTTTGGCGAGTCTGGCCAGTCATTTTGAGTAAGTGCTTTGACTATGTCACAATTAATGAAAAGATGTTAAGTCTTTACCAAAACTAATAGTTTCTAAAAAATGTTCAGAGCTTTTCTTA
>Ga0209630_10003496_pt1 | contig 14311 bp, 16 predicted proteins | sample COG_01_FD_184745 | JGI IMG/M metagenome (GOLD analysis project Ga0209630, IMG submission 184745) | Pelagic Microbial community sample from North Sea - COGITO 998_met_01 (SPAdes) (version 2) | ecosystem: Environmental > Aquatic > Marine > Neritic zone/Coastal water | place: Helgoland, sampling... | reverse complement strand
GGTTTTTAGAGACCTACAAAGAGAAATGGATCAAGTAGAAAAAAGATTACTAAATGAGATTAGGTCTTTGCGTAATGATATAAACAGCCGTGTAGGAGTCCTAGAAAAGTATAGATGGATTATCTTAGGTGCTTTTCTCGCAGTTGGTTGGGTTTTATCTAAAAATCTAATGCCTATAATAAAAATGATGAATGGTACAGGTCTCTAAACTAGGATCAAAACCACACTTTTTACCTGCAGGAAGATTCGCCGACTAATTTTTGACTGAAAAAGTCGGTCCATATTACGCTTGACTTTTTAGTGCAAATGTAGTATAGTGAATACTGCTATGTCAAGTTATATTGATCTAAAATTTATTAATGATGTTTCAAGTAGATTAAGTCAGTTTAAGAAGAAAACTGATTACTTATTCAACTTCAGATGTCCTCATTGTGGAGACTCACAAAAGTCCAAAACAAAGGCAAGAGCATACCTTTATCGTGTAAAAAACGATATGTTCTTTAAATGCCATAATTGTGGACAAGGGCAAAACTTTGCCAACTTTTTAAAATTTGTAGACCCTAAATTATATTCAGAATATGTTTTAGAGAGATACAAAGGCTCGGCGCCTGCGACACCGACACCAAAGTTTGATTTTAAACCAACGAAGTTTAAAGATCAGACAATACTAGATGATCTAAAATCTATTTCTGATTTGCCTGAAGATCATCCAGCTAGATTATACTGTACAAAACGAAAGATACCTGAAAAGTATTTTGATATTCTATATCTATGTAATAAGTTTATGACTTTAGTTAACAAAGTAAAACCTAAAACTTACAAAGTTATTAAAGATCATCCTAGACTTATCATACCGTTTTTTGATACGACAGGAAAATTGTTTGCTTTTCAAGGTAGAGCTTTCGGTAATGAACAACCAAAGTATCTAACAATAAAACTAGATGAAAACAAACAAAAAATTTTTGGGCTTGAACGAATCAACTTTACCAAACAGGTTAAAATCGTTGAAGGCCCGATTGATAGTTTATTTATTGATAATAGTCTTGCTGCCGCTGGTGCAGATTTATTTTTAAAAAATAAAATACCAAACGAAAAAGTTTTATACATATTTGATAACGAACCTCGCAACAAAGAGATCGTTAATAGAATGTATAAAGTAATTGAAAAGAATTATAATATTGTTATATGGCCAGACGACATACAACTTAAAGATGTAAACGATATGATTATGAATGGCACAAGTCCGTCTGAAGTTGAAGATATTATAAGTAAGAACACATACAATAAATTAGCAGCATTAACAAAATTAACTCACTGGAAAAAGGTTTAATATGGTACAAGAAATTATAAATGTAGTGAAACGAGGACAACGAGGTAAAGAACCTTTAAATATTGAAAAGATACACGATATGGTAGAGTATGCTGTAGAAGATATATCAGGTGTATCATCATCACAAGTTGAAATGCAAAGTGGTCTACAATTTTATGATGGAATGTCAACAGATGAAATACAACAAATTTTAATTAAGTCTGCTGCTGATTTAATCTCTTTAGAAAATCCTAACTATCAATATGTTGCCGCTAGATTATTACTTTATAGTTTAAGAAAACAAGTTATAGATAAACTTTGGGATCACCCACACATATATGATCAAATAAAAAAAGGCATAGACAAAGGTGTTTATGATTCTTCTATAATGGAAATGTATGATAGGAAAGATTTTGATAGAATGGAGGGTTGGATTAATCACAATAGAGATTATGATTTTACTTACGCAGGATTAAGACAAGTCATTGACAAATATCTTGTACAAGATAGATCAAGTGGTGAAGTTTTTGAAACACCGCAATTTATGTATATGATGATTTCTGCTACACTATTTGCAAAATACCCAAAGAACAAAAGGATGAGTTATGTTAAAAAATATTATGATGCTATTTCACAATTTAAAATTAATATTCCAACGCCTGTTATGGCTGGTGTTCGTACTCCTATCAGGCAGTATGCTAGTTGTGTACTTGTTGACGTTGACGATACTTTACCTTCTATTTTCAGTAGTGATATGGCCATTGGACGTTATGTGGCACAAAGAGCTGGAATCGGTATCAACGCAGGTAGAATTAGAGGAATCAACAGCAGAATACGAGGCGGAGAAGTACAACATACTGGAGTTATACCATTTCTTAAAAAGTTTGAGTCAACGGTTAAGTGCTGTACTCAAAACGGAGTTAGAGGAGGTTCGGCTACTGTTCACTTCCCTATTTGGCACCAAGAGATAGAAGATATTATTGTTCTTAAAAACAACAAAGGTACCGAAGACAATAGAGTTAGAAAATTAGATTACTCAATTCAAATCTCAAAACTATTTTATGAAAGATTTATTAATGAAGAAGATATAACTTTGTTTTCACCACACGAAGTACCTGAATTATATGAGTCGTGGGGTACAGATAAGTTTGATGAACTATATCAAAAGGCAGAAAGAAAATTATCAGTATCTAAAAAGAAAATATCAGCACAAACACTTTTTGGTAATATTCTAAAAGAAAGAGCAGAAACAGGTCGTATCTATATTATGAATATTGACCATTGCAATTCTCACTCATCATTTAAAGATTTAATTAGAATGTCAAATCTATGCCAAGAAATTACTTTACCTACTGATCCTCTACAACACATAGATGGTGAGGGTGAGATTGCATTATGTATCTTATCTGCTATAAATGTAGGACTTATTGACAAAAGAGATGAATTAGAACCATTGTGTGATTTAGCGGTTAGGGCGTTAGATGAAATCATAGATCATCAACACTACCCTATAAACGCTGCTGAAATATCTACAAAAGCAAGAAGAAGTTTAGGTATAGGTTATATTGGTCTTGCTCATTATCTTGCTAAAAAAGGATATAGATATGATCAGAAACTTGCGTGGAGACAAGTTGATAAATTAACAGAAGCATTCCAGTATTATCTATTGAAGTCAAGTAAAGAACTTGCACAAGAAAAAGGCAAGTGTGAATACTTTGATAGAACAAAATATTCCGATGGTATTCTTCCTATTGACACTTACAAGAAAGAGGTAGACGAGGTTGTAACCAGAAATCTTACCTATGATTGGGAGTGGTTAAGAAAAGAAATCAAAACATATGGGCTACGACATAGCACACTCACGGCCCAAATGCCATCAGAATCCTCTAGTGTGGTATCTAATGCAACAAACGGCATAGAACCACCTAGAGATTATTTAAGTGTTAAGAAAAGTAAGAAAGGTCCTTTAAAACAAATAGTGCCTGATTATAAAAGATTAAAAAATAATTATAGTTTGTTGTGGGATATGAAAGGGAATGAAGGATATATAAATATCGTTGCAGTAATGCAAAAGTATTTTGACCAGGCAATATCTGGTAATTGGTCTTACAATCCTGAAGACTATGAAGACAATCAAGTACCTGTATCAGTAATGGCACAAGACTTATTGACAACATATAGATTAGGTTGGAAGACTTCTTATTATCAAAATACATATGACGCCAAAAAAGACATTGACGAACCAGTACACGGCATTGGTTGGATAGATGAAACAAAACAACCAGAACAAAAAGAGGACGATCCAGAAAACTGTGATTCGTGTGCAATTTAATGAAATCAGTATTTAACAAAGATAAAAATTTAGACGCAACAAAACAATCAATGTTTTTTGGACCCGATCTAGCAGTACAAAGATATGATACTATGAAGTATCCTGTCTTTGATAAACTAACTCAACAACAACTAGGATATTTCTGGAGACCCGAAGAAGTGTCTTTACAAAAAGATAGAAACGATTACCTAGAATTAAGAGAAGAACAAAAATTTATATTTACATCTAACTTAAAGTATCAAACTATGTTAGATAGTGTACAAGGTAGAGGACCTTGTCTTGCATTTTTACCATTTGTATCTTTACCAGAATTAGAAAGTGCTATTATTACTTGGGACTTTATGGAAACAATTCATAGTAGAAGTTATACATATATAATTAAAAACTTATACTCACAACCTAATGAAGTATTTGATACAATTATACAAGATGACAAGATAGAGAAAAGAGCGGCTTCAGTAACTAAAACCTATGATGATTTAATTGAAATGGGATATAAATGGACAATAGATAAGAAAGTTGATCTATATGAACTAAAGAAAAGATTATATCTTGCTATGGTATCAGTAAACATATTAGAGGGTTTAAGATTCTATGTATCATTTGCTTGTTCGTTTGGATTTGGTGAACTAAAAAAACTAGAAGGTTCTGCTAAGATCATATCATTTATTGCAAGAGATGAAAGTCAACACCTTGCAATGTCGCAAAGAATAATTAATAATTGGAAAGATTTTGAAAACGATAAAGACTTTACAAAGATTATAAAAGAAACTGAAAAAGAAGTTTATAAAATGTATGATGACGCAGTAGACCAAGAGAAGCGTTGGGCAACTTACTTGTTCTCTAAAGGTTCTATGATAGGTCTATCAGAAAAACTATTACATAAATTTGTAGAATATACAGCAAATAGAAGAATGAGAGCAATACAATTGACACCTGCCTATGAAACTAAAACAAATCCATTACCTTGGACAGATCACTGGTTGAATAGTAAAGGTACTCAAAATGCACCACAAGAAACAGAAATTGAAAGTTATGTTATTGGTGGTATTAAACAAGACGTAACTAAAGATCAATTTAAAAAATTTAAATTATAAGGATATTATATGAAAAGTGATAAGATTTTAATAGTAGGTGGTGGAAGTGCAGGTTGGATGACAGCTGCAACTTTAATTAGAGCATTTCCTGATAGAGATATAACTTTACTAGAATCACCTAACTTTGCAACAGTAGGCGTTGGCGAAAGTACAATAGGTAAAGTTAAACAATGGACAAAGTTTTTAGGAATTGATGATAAAGAATTTTTAAAACATACAGACGGCATTATTAAATATAGTATTGGTTTTACAGATTTTAACGGAGTAGATGAGGGTGAACCTAATCAGGCACCTTTTCATTATCCTTTTGGTGAAGTTGTAACTAAAGGAACTTTAACAGGTTATAATGATTGGTGGATGAAAAAAGCATATGCACCAGAAACACCAGTTTCAGATTATGGAGATAGTTTTGCTCCTGTTATGGCATTAGTTAATCAAAATAAAGGTGCAAAAGAATTTTTTGGTTTTGAAACTGCTAAAGATTCTGCATATCATTTTGACGCTACTAAATTTGGATTATGGTTGAAAGATCATTATTGTAAACCTAAAGGTGTTAAACATATATTAGAAGATATAGAAACTATTGAACAAGATGAAGATGGTATTGTATCATTAAACAAAAAACATAAGGCAGATTTATACATTGATTGTACAGGTTGGAAATCAATGCTATTAGGTGGTGCTTTGAAAGTACCTTTTCAACCTATTCAAAACTTACCTAATAACAAGGCGTGGGCAACAAGAATACCTTACAACAATAGAGAAAAACAATTAAGACCTTTTACTAATTGCACAGCGTTAGAAAATGGTTGGTCTTGGAATATACCACTATGGAGTAGAATGGGAACTGGTTATGTTCATTGTGATAAATTTGTTGATAAAGAAACTGCTTTAAAAGAATTTAAAACACACTTGACGAAAACTTGGGGTGGTGATGTTGAATCTTTAGAATACAGATACATTGATATGAGGTGTGGAATACACGAAAGATTATTTGAAAAGAATGTAGTTGCAATAGGGTTATCAGCTGGTTTTATTGAACCATTAGAAAGTAATGGTTTATTTTCAGTACACGAGTTTTTAATAGAACTTGTAAGAAATTTAAGAAGAGGTGAAATTACACAATGGGATAGAGATAATCATACCTTTGCTTGTAAGGCAATCTATCACGGATTTGAAGAATTTGTTGGGTTACATTATGCAATGTCAACAAGAAACGATACACCATATTGGAAAGCAAATAATAATAAAGTATGGGAAGATAGTTTAAGAAATATGAAACCTAAAATGTTTCTTGGATATTTACAGGCAGCATTGCAAAGAGCAAAGTATTATGAATTTCCTGTTGATCCTGTTGAACGGAAAGGTAATAGTGGATTACACTTTATAGCAGCAGGTTGTAATTGGGCACCAGATGATTTACCTAATTCTGTTTATCGTACACATAAAACAAAAGAAGAAATATTGGAAATATTAAAACCATATATAGAAAGATTGGAAGAACAAAAACATACTTGGAACGAAGTAGCGTCAAAACAATTAAGTTACGAAGAATTTATAAAAACAAACTATTATGATTAAATCAGAAAAAAACTGTACTAACTGTCAAACTAAATATAGTGTAACCTGGGATGATGAAAAAACAGATATGACACCGTTTACTTGTCCATTTTGTGGATATGAGGTTGAAGATGATGAAGAAAATGAAAGTGTGATACCAGATGAAGCAGACCACGATAGTTGGAATTGATTATAGTTTGACCAGTCCTTGTGTCTGTGTCAATGACGGAGAAAAGATTATGTTTTATTATTTGACAAAGAAAAAGAAACACCTAGGTAAAATTGCTGATAATATTATCGGCGAAGAACACCAAGAATACAATACACCCATTGAAAGATTTTCTAATATATCTAAATGGGCAATCAATAAATTTTATAGATTAAACCTAATGACTAATGGTTTAAAAGTTTTTATTGAAGGTTATTCTTTTGGATCAAAAGGACAAGCAATATTTCAAATAGCAGAAAATTGTGGTATACTTAAATATAGATTACAAGAACAAAAAATATCATACGATACAGTAGTACCTAGTGTTGTTAAAAAAGGTGCTACAGGAAAAGGTAATGCCGATAAGGATATGATGTACGAGGCATTTAATAAAGAAACAAAAATTGATTTGAAGAAACTATTTGATACTGATAAAGTAGGTAACCCTATATCAGATATTGCAGATAGTTATTTTATACAAAAGGTTGGTAATGAAAATAGCAATAGTAACTAGTCTTAATAGAAAACTATACACATATTACGCACATAGATTTTACAATACATATAATTGGCCGTTTGATTGTTATATTTACCACGAAGGTTGGATACCTGAAATTGATCCCGAGAGAAATATATTCCATAGAGATATACACGACACTAATCCTACATTAAAAGACTTCATAAAAAGAAACGAAAACAGAAATCAATTTAGTACAATAAAAGGTACTGATAATAGTCAGATTGTATATGGTTTAGATTTTATTAAAGACGCAATTAGATTTAGTTATAAAGTATTTGCAAAGACACATTTAATGCTAGAAGGCAATTATGATTATGTATTTTGGATTGACGCAGATGTAATGTTTAAGAAACAACTTACTGAAGAAATAATATTAAGAGATATATTACCTGAAGATAAAACTATATGTTACCTAGACAGACCTGCCCCACCTTTTTATCCTGAATGTGGATTTGTAGGTTACAATTTAACTAGTAAACATACACAAAGATTTGTAAAAGAATTAAGAAATTCATATGAACAAGATTTACTTTTCAATGAAAAACAATGGCACGATTCATATGTTTGGAATGAAGTAAGAAAAAGAACTTTGAATGGTCAACCTCAAATGGATTTGACAGGTAGAAGAAAAGACGGTCACGTGTGGCCAGAATCAAAAATTGCACCATACACGGCACATCTAAAAGGTAAAAGAAAAAAAGATGCTGGTGTTGATGAACGAGATAAACAAGTGAACGGAGATTATTATGACTAAAATGTATTTAGATACCAACGATACATATACAGATGAAAATGGCGCTACATATAGCACAAGTGAAGAAGTATATAATTCAACTACACACGAACACGATAGAACTTATGAGAATGAAGGTACAAGAGATTTAAGTCCTATGGTTTCAATATCACTAAAAGAATATGATAGATTAAAAGAGAAACAACACTATATTACTGATAAGAGTATTATTGATATTATAGATAACATAGAAAGACTTACAAGAGCATTGAGAAAACATATTGTAAGAACAGATATATAGTACAATGGCATACGATTACGAATTAAACATAAAACCTAAAATGACTAAAGAAGATTCTGATAAGATGATGAAAAAGTTTTTAGAAAAAGGTGGCAAAGTAGAAAAATGTCAACCAGGTTATCCTTTAAACGTAGGTAGTTTAGACAAAAGTGGTAAACCATCTTGGACTAGACAAGAAGTAAAAGAAGGCAAAGCACAAGGTAATACGCCTATGCCAGATTTGAGTACATATAAACCAGGTTCATACCACGATCACCCACCAAGCGGAAACAATCCACCTCGTTGGGAATATCAACCACCTAATAAGATGGCTGGTAAATAATGATTAGAGTTTTTATAGGATATGATGATAATGAAAAAGTAGCTTTTAGTGTATTGAGTCATAGTTTACTTAAACACTCAACACAACCTATTTCTATCACACCAATTAGATTACAAAATATTAAAGATGTATTTGTAAGAGAAAGATTACCTATACAATCAACAGAATTTGCATTTAGTAGATTTCTTGTACCTTATCTTTGCAATTATTCAGGACACGCAATCTTTATGGATTGTGATATGTTAGCAAGAGCAGACATAAGTTTATTATGGCGACAAAGAACAACAAAGTATGCTGTTCAATGTGTACAACACGACTATACACCTAATAGCACAGTTAAATTTTTAAATCAACCTCAAACACCGTACCCTAAAAAGAATTGGTCAAGTATGATGTTATTTAATAATGCAAAATGCACAGCACTAACACCTGATTATGTAAATAGTGCTACAGGATTAGAACTTCATCAATTCAAATGGTTAGAGAATGAAGATTTAATAGGTAAAATAGACGAAGAATGGAATTGGTTAGTAGGAGAATATACAAAAAATCCTACTGCTAAATTAGTACACTATACCGAAGGTGGACCATACTTTAAAAATTATAAAAATTGTGATTATTCCGATGAATGGTATGACACATTTAAAGAAACAACAAAAATAGATATGTAGGAGAATATGGATAATTTATACGAAATATACTTGGCACAAGCAAAGTTAATGCACCAAGACCCAAAAGTTTGGAAAGGGCATATGATAAAAAGATATATGCCACAAATAAAAGAAATAATAGAGAAACATAATATAGATACAATACTAGACTATGGCTGTGGTAAGGCACAACATCATCCAGATGGTTGGAATAGTTACAAGTATGACCCAGCAGTACCTCAATTTGAAAAGAAACCAGAGGCAGGTCGTAAGTTTGATTTAGTAATTTGTATAGATGTATTAGAACATATACCAGAGGCAGATTTACCTAGAATAATAAAAGAGATATTTGATTATTCAGGCAAGTATGTATTTGCTACTGCCGCTGTTAAAGAAGCAGGTAAGACTTTACCTAATGGTATGAATGCTCACGCAACAGTACAACCTGAAGAATGGTGGAATGAATTATTTAAACCATATGAGGGTAGATTTACTTTAGATTTTACAACTAAAAAACCTACGAAGAAAAAGAAATATTAATGAAGACTATTGCCGTCTATGCTAATACCTGTGCTACAGGTTCTTATAAAGAGTTATGGCCTAAAGCATTTTATCAAGGTCTACAACATCACGCACCCGAATGGCAATCAACTTATGTAAATAACAAACAATTAACCGACGCTGAATACGCCTGGTGTTTTGCATATCAAGTAAAAGGCGATATTAAACAAAGCGATCAATCACATAGAAGACAGATCATAGACAAATACGAACCTACAGGTAAGATATTCTTTTTAGATTCAGATGTACTAATATCATATGATGGTTTTGAACTGAACAAAAGTACCATACAAAGAATGACTTTACAGAATTTAAGATGGACAAGACAACCGTATTCAAGTATATACGCTAATCAAGGTGCCAAATATTTTGAAAAAGAATTTATGCAAGGTGCTATGGGTCGTTGGGAAGAAATAAAGAAACATAAGAACATTGATGTACAACCTTATAATGGTAAAGGCGAGTATATATTAATTACTTGTAATAGAGGAACAGAAGGATATTCAGCAGAAAAGAAAAATGCAACTGAATATGCTATAGAAACAATAGAAGAAATAAGACAATACTCACAAAGACCTATTATTGTTAGATTTCATAGAGCATTATCAGGCACACAACAAACAGACTTTCAAGTATTATCTAATTATATTAGTGGCAAACAAAACATATCTATTCAATCAAAAGCAAATGATAATTATCCAGACATTATACCTACTATACAAAATTCTTATGCTGTATGTACTTGGTCATCTTCTTCGGCAACTCCTGCTATATGTGAAGGTAAACCATTGTATATAAAATCTAAAAATTGTTTCTTTTATGATATGAATAGTGGTGATATAAAAGATATAGAAAATCCTAATGTAAAAGATAAGAGAGATAAATGGTTTGCTAATTATGCTGCTACACACTATAATTTAAAAGATTTAAATACAGGTTACTATTTTGGTAAAGTTAAAAATTTAATATGATATGGTTATTTGCGTTGATAGAGTTAGAAAAAAAGTTGATAAGTTTTTAGATTTAATTCACAAGTCTAATCCTAAACATCAATATTTTAAAAGTGATACAATAGATGTATCAGTTAAAACACCTCGTGTCTTTAGAGGTATCACTCGTATAGAAACAATCAAACAATGTTTAGATAACAATATAGATTTCTATTATATTGATACAGGATATATGGGTTGTTATCCTCAAAAGAACTGGCACAGATTTACTAAAAACAATTTTCAAACACTAGATCATTTAAACTATAAACAATTAGATTTCTTAACAGATGTAAAAATATTGAAACAAAGATTTCAAAAACTTATGAGTATTGATTATGATAGTTATAAACCTAAAAGACCAGTAAAAGGTGAAAGTATATTAATCATACCACCATCAGCAAAAGTATTAAGATGTTTAACTATAAATGGACACGTAAATTTTAGACAAGATGAGTATATAGATTGGTTAACAAAAGAGATTAGAAAATATACTGATAAAAGAATTATAGTTAGACAGAAACCTAATAGAGATGAAAGAACTAAAAGTGGTCAAAATTTAATTAATCAATTAAAAACTGATAAAGTACATTGTCTAGTAGCATTTAATAGTATTGCTGCCTTTGAGGCAATACAAGAAGGATACCCAGCAATAACACTAGGTCCTAACGCTGCTAGTTTCTTATCAGAAAAACAAATTAAGAATATAGAGAAACCTTATTTTGCAGATGATGATAAGATAAGAGAACATAGTTTATATCTATCAGCGTGTCAGTTTAATAGAGAAGAATTTAGAAATGGATATGCAGTAAAACAAATAGAACAATTACAACACGATCAAACATATAATAATTTTAGATTCAATGTCAATTAAATTTCTTATACCTAATTATGATGGCACACAACAGACACGAGCCTCGTATAGATTTAGAGCAACAATACCTTTAAAGGGTATGCGACCTGAAGATGGTATAATCAGTAATGTAAAACAAGCAACTAAAGATAACATAGTTGTATTGGCAAAGAAATCAACACCCAAAGATGTATCTTATCTAAAATCACAAGGTATAAAATGTGTTTATGATATATGCGATAACAAGTGGAAAAAGTATTTAGCAAAAGGTTGGGTTGAAAAAATTGTAAAACCACATAATGAAATTTGTCAAAACGTAGATAATATAATTACAACAAGTCAGGCATTAAAAAATTTGATAATGAAACATACAGGTAGAAATGCTATAATTATTTCTGATCCAGTAGAAGCAACAAGAGTTGAACCTAAAGTCAGATTAAAAAGTAGAAGATATATTAATATATTCAGTTTTGGTAGTAGTAAACATTTTTCAAAAGTATATTGGAATCAATTAATACAAAAGATATTTGATACAGATATAAGAGAATTTAAAATACATTGTATGCTAGATAGAACTAAAAAATTTAATGAGATGTATAGAGATGAGATTGCTAGTGGTAAATTGACTATACACGAATATGATTTTGATAAACAATATCAATTGATGAAAGAATGTGATATAGTTTATTTACCTATTGTTGTTAATAGTATGGATAATTTAATTGACATTAAAGTTAAAAGTCCTAACAGAATAATAGACGCAATACAATCAGGCAAACCTGTAATTACAACCGAAGGTGTAGATAGTTATTTACCCTTTAGAAAATTTGCAGACTTTATAGGATTTGCTAGATCATTTAATTATGATGACAATGCACAGGCATTTAGGGCGTTGATAAATAGACCTAAAGAAGAAACTAATTTAAGAATTATTGAAGGACAAAAATATATAAATGAAAATCACTCGCCTGAAGTTATAGGTAAACAATGGATTGATTTAGAAAACAAAGTGGGTAGAATAGGATTTTAAAATGAAAAGAATATTATTAACAGGTGGTGCAGGTTTCATAGCACATCACACAATCAGACACCTATTACAAAATACTGATTGGGAAATAGTTTCATTAGACAGATTAGATTACTCTGGCAATTTAAATAGAATTGCAGATATGATGAATGAGTTTGATAAAGAAACACAAAAAAGATTAAGAATAGTTTACCACGATTTACGAGCAGAATTAAACGAAATGCTAGTAGCAGATTTAGGCAAGTTTGATTACATAGTACATATGGCTGCGTCATCACACGTAGATAGATCAATAGAGGATCCTATGTGTTTTGTTTTAGATAATGTAGTTGCAACTTGCAACATATTAAACTTTGCTAGAAAACAAGAAAATTTAGAAAGATTTATTTACTTCTCAACAGATGAAGTGTTTGGTCCAGCACCTAAAGGTGTTAATTACAAAGAAAGAGATAGATACAATTCTACAAATCCATATAGTGCTACAAAAGCAGGCGGTGAAGAACTTGCAGTTGCATTTCAAAACACATATGATATGCCAGTTTATATTACCCATACAATGAATGTATTTGGTGAAAGACAGCATCCTGAAAAATTTATACCTATGACAATTAAGAATGTTGCAGATGGTAATATGGTTACAATACATAGTGATAGAGATAAGAAAGTACCAGGTAGCAGACACTACATACACGCTAAAGATGTTGCAGATGGTTGCTTGTTCTTATTGCAAAATCAAAACAAGATAGATAAATTAGAACAAGACTATGGTGGGGCAAAGTGTCCTAAGTTTAATTTAGTAGGACCTGTTGAATGGGATAATTTAGAACTAGCACAAAAGATTGCTAGGGCACAGAATAAAGAACTTAAATATAAAATGGTAGACTTTCATACTAGCAGACCAGGACACGATTTACGTTATGCTTTAAATGGTAACTTAATGAAAGATTTGGGTTGGGAACCTAAAGTATCTATTGAAGAAAGAATAAACGAAGTAGTACAATGGACATTAAATAATGATAGGTGGTTAAAAGTATGAAATTTGTAAAGGGTTGGTATCTACCAGATTCAGATACACATTTTGAAAACTATATTAAAGATGGCGGTTATCAAACTATTCATAGAGAAACAATATTAAAGTATATTCAGATGAAGAAACCTGAATTAAAAAATTGCATTGACATAGGTTCTCATATAGGTTTCTGGTCAAAAGATTTTACTAAAATATTTAAACATACATATGCTTTTGATCCTATACCACAAGTAAGAGAATGTTATGTAAAGAATATTACAAACACTAACTATACATTATATCCTTATGCTTTAGGTAGAGAAGAAAGTAAAAAGATGTTCTTATATAATCCTGAAGAAACAGGTAACACACACGCAAGTGCTAAAGGTAATTTAGATGTAACTGTTAGAACACTAGATAGTTTTGCTTTAAAAGATATAGATTACATTAAGATAGACGCTGAAGGATATGAAATAGAGGCATTAATAGGTGCCAAAAATCTTATTGAAAGGTGTAAACCTTTTATACATATTGAAGCAAAAGAGAAAGTAATGGTAAAACAAAATATAAGTATGAAAGATATTACAGATTACTTTGAAAGTATTAACTATGAACAAGTATTATCTGTTAAGTCAGAATTACTTTATGCACCAAAATGATTATAACACATAAAATAAAATGGGATAAATGCCTATCAAACCAGATATGGCCAATGATAGAAAAAGGTTGGAAAGACGAAGACAAACCTATACATTTCTTTTGGGGTTTAGCAGGTAATAATATTGCTAAAATAAAAGAGTGTATTGAAAACAAACAAGAATACTATTTTGTAGATACTGG
>Ga0209630_10003494_pt1 | contig 14314 bp, 11 predicted proteins | sample COG_01_FD_184745 | JGI IMG/M metagenome (GOLD analysis project Ga0209630, IMG submission 184745) | Pelagic Microbial community sample from North Sea - COGITO 998_met_01 (SPAdes) (version 2) | ecosystem: Environmental > Aquatic > Marine > Neritic zone/Coastal water | place: Helgoland, sampling... | reverse complement strand
TATTTGATCAATTGTTATTATTTTTGAATCATTTAGATAATATTCTTTATACCAGTTCAAGGTATAAATTAGAGTTTCTTTAAAACTTAAAAGTGTTTCCCATTTTAAAATTTGATTAGCTTTAGTCGAATTTAATTTAAGTAGTACTGACTCTTTTTGATTTGTATTTTTAGCATTTATTTTCCATTTGCATACACTCCAAATTGATTTAAAAAATGTTAAAATCTCTTTGACTTTATAGTTTTTTTTATAAGATGGGCCAAAATTAAACACTTCACCATGGAGTTTTGGATTATTGTGCAATTTTTTTGCCAAAACCATATATCCGTAAACGACCTCAATCACGTGCTGCCATGGCCTTGTTGAATTAGGGTTTCTTATGATGGTTACTTTTTTTTTTGACCAGGATCTAAAACAATCTGGTATAAGCCTATCTTTTGACCAATCCCCTCCTCCAATTACGTTTCCTGCTCTTCCAACTGAAATTAATACTTTTTTATTTTTAAAGTAAGATTTTATATAACTTTGTATTATTATCTCTGCGCAGGCTTTAGAAGCACTATAGGGATCCTCACCTCCTAATAAATCTGTTTCTTTATAACCTCTTTTGATTTCTAAGTTTTTATAACTTTTATCACTAGTAACCAAAATTACTGAACATTTTTTTTTCAAATATCTTAATGACTCTAAAATATTTAAAGTGCCGATAGAGTTTGACTTAAATGTTAATACTGGATCATCATACGATGTTTTAACCAAAGATTGAGCTGCAAGATGAAAAACAAAATCTGGTTGTATTTTATGTATAATGTTTTTTATTTTCTTCTGATCTGTTATATCTACTTTATAATTTTTGATTTTTTTAGTTAAATTTAAGAGGCTATAGTGCGATGGATTTGAAGGTATATCTTTTGACAAACCATATATTTGACAACCATAAGTGCTCAAAAAAGCTACTAACCATGAACCTTTGAAACCAGTATGGCCAGTAACAATTATTTTTTTATCTCTAAAAATTTCAAACATCAATCTTTATATAAAAACTTACTTATCGTTTCATTTAATAAATTAAAATCATTTAACAATTTAATTTTTGGATTACCTATTTTATTTAAACTAATATATCTTGGAAATTTACCAATTTTTTTTTTATCAACAAAGACATATTTATAAATTTCATCATGGATTTTTTGATAATTCTTATTCTTATTTTCTAAGACTCTTGTGGGTAAATTAAATTGATAAAGTAAATTTTCAACATTATTTAATAGTTTTGATCTACCCTTATGAGAATAATATAATTCGCACAGAATACCTAATCCAACAGCCTCTCCATGCCTAAAAACTTCTTTTTTAAATATTTTTTGAGTAGCCATTTCTATAGCATGAGCAAAAGTATGTCCAAAATTTAATGCTAGACGCTTATCTTTTTCATAAACATCCTTGGAAAAATAATATATTTTAGTTTGTAAACTCTGGCTTATTAAATTTGACATAAATTTAAAGTTTCTTTTATCAACTAAGTCTTTGTTTTTTGCTAAATTATTTAAAATAGAATTTTTTTTAATTAAACCATATTTTATAACCTCAGGTAGTCCAGAATAATATTCTCTCTGTGGTATTTTTTTTAAAATCTCATTAGATATATAAACCGACTTAGGGTGATAATAAGTTCCCATTGAATTTATTAAACCTTTGTAATTAATTCCAGTCTTACCTCCTATACAACTATCAACAATTGATGTTATAGTTGTCGGTATATGAAGATAAATCATACCTCTTAAATATAAACACGATGCTAAACTTGCCATATCTCCTATAACACCACCACAACATGATAATATTACTGAATTTTTAGTAAATTTATTTAAAATAAGAAAATCTATTATTTTAAATAATGTTTTTTCACTTTTATGAACCTTGTTACCAATTAATTCTAAAAAAAAAACTGAACAACCAGAAGTTTTTAAATTAGTTGCAAAATTCTTTATTGTTTTTTCATCAATTCTTCCATCATAAACAAAAAGCACTTTTTTATCGGAATTTAAATTTTTTAAGTCATCTAAAACAGTATCAAGAATGTTTTCAGTAATAATTACTTTTAACCTTTGGTCATAAACTTTATATTTAATTATCATTAAATTTTGTATAATTTAAAAAATTTATCTAAACCCATCTGTTTTTTTGCTCTTTTATAGTCATCTAGAACATCTACCGAAAAGCTATCCCCCTTTAAGTTAAATGTCTTTATTTTAAGACCAATTTCTAATGCTCTTAATAACTCAATATCTTCGATTTTTTCTAGAGGAGTTTTTTTACTTTCACTAAATTTTTTTAATGAGTCTGGTTTGAATGAAATTATAGACAAATGTTTACTAATAAATTTATTTATACTTTTAAATTCAAATGGAATATTTGAACGTGATAAATATAAAACTTCTTTTTTAATATTGCTGATTACTTTAATTATATTTGTATTATTTTTTTGATCAGAATTTATAGTTGGTAAGACTATATCATATTTAAAATTTTCAAGATGATGTTTTATAACATCGTCAATATGATATGGACTTACAAGTGGTTCATCACCTTGTATATCAACAATTAAATCAAATTTATTTTTTTTTGATATTGTTTTATATGCTTCAAAAATTCTTTCTGTACCATTATTGTGATGTGGAGATGTCATAATACATTTGGCTCCAAATTTTTTAGCTATATTGTAAATTTTTATATCATCACAACAAATATATATTTCATCAAGACACTTTGAGAGACTCGATCTTTTAAATGTATGTATTACTAAAGGAATATTTTTAATTTCTAAAAGGGCCTTTTGTGGCAATCTTGAGGAATTAAGCCTTGTTGGAATTAAACCTAAAATTTTTTTTTTCATACTGATGACCACCCTCCATCGATATTTATACTCTGACCATTTATATAAGATGAATTTTCAGACAATAAGAACATAATAACATTACTTATTTCTTTACTATTCGCCCAACGTTTTAAAGGGGTTTTATTTATTGTCCAATTATATAAATTTTTATTTTTTTTAAATTTTTCATAAAAAGATGTCTTTGCAAATCCAGGGTTTATACAATTAATTCTTATATTTTTTGCTTTTTTTGAAAATTCAGCCATCAAACATTTTGTTAAACCATTTAAGGCACTCTTAGAAGAGCCATATCCACTTAGTTCTGCAAATCCTTTTTCACCCACAATTGAACCAACATTTATAATTGAACAATTTCTTTTTTTATCAGAATTAATGTAAAATTTTTGAGTAATTAAAAAGGGAGATATTAAATTGTTATCTAATACTTTTACAAAATCTTTCTTAGTTATTTTCTCAAATTTTTTTCTTTGCCTGATACCAGCATTGTTTACTAAACCTGTCAGTTTAATTTTATTTATTTTTAAATAATTAAATATTTTATTAATTGTAGCTTCTTTAGTAACATCTCCATAAAATAATTTGTATTTTCCTTTAAACTGATCAAGATTTTTTATATCTTTTTGATTTCTTGTGACACCAATCACATAAGCTTCTGCTTTTAAAGCTTCAAAAAAAATTTCCTTTCCTATGCCCTTTCCTACGCCTGTTATTAAAATTTTTTGATTTTTTAACATTTTATGAATTATTTATTAAATTTCTATAAGAAATATTTACAATAATATACTTATCAATAAAACATAATTATATATTTGTTATATAGTTTTGATGATCATTAAATTTACCCAGTTTAAGTATTTTACCTTTATTTTTTAACTTATATGAAAAAATATTATTATCTAGTTTTTGTATTAAGATATTTTTTAAAAGTTTATTTGAATAAGTTTCTATTATAGGGCTTTCACAAACTTGAAAAACATTTAATCCTCTCTCTAAGGCTTCGATAATTGCACCTGATGAACCAATAAAAATTGATAAATTTTTTTGATTTCTATTATTTTTTATCTTTTTATTACTAGAAATAAGTTTTTTTAAGTTTTTTTCAAAATTTGTTATATTTATTGAATTTATTGAGTGGGGGTGTTTTTGAATTATAAAATTTCTTAAATTATATTTATGTAGTGTGATTAAATTATTAAAGCTATTCAATAAATATTTGTGATTTCGTATAGCTAAAGGTAAAAAAATTTTATTTCTCATGTTATTATTTTTTGCTTTAAAAAATCTTACAGAAGACTTCACGGTAATAAGTTTTTTTGGCCAATATAGATATTTTATAAAACAATCTTTTTGATCTTCTCCATTTACAATTATTTTATGAGGAGAATATTTCTTATAAATATAATTAGCTGGAAAAGATAAAGGAGCAGCATGAACATAGCCTATTATTTTAGTCTTAATTTTCTTTTTTTTTAAATTATATATGATTTTATTTTGAAATGGTTGAGCCTCATACGGAAAATAAAGATATTCTAAATTTTTAAGAAAATACTTACTTGTTTTTTCATAAAATTTTTCTGAAAAAAATGCATAGTTGCTTATATTATGGATTAATAATTCAAAGTTTTTGAAAAGAATTAATTTTTTATATAAAAATTTTATAAAATCTAAAAAATTATAATTTTTAAAATCGTTTTTATAAATTATAATATTTTTATTTAAATTTTTTTTGATATATATAGGTAAATGCTTATCTAAATAAATAACTATCCAAAGAGTTTTCTTTGTTTTTTTTGAACTAATATTAAAATATCTATCATGGATAGAACCATCTAAATTAAAGTTACTTTTATTCGCCCATGTAATTATTACATTTGAGTAATTAATAATTTTATCTTTTTTAATTATCTTTGGATTTGAAAAGAGTATACCACCTAAAATATTTTTAATTATTTTTACATATAAAGAAAAAGTTTTCAATTCTTTTGAAAATTTTAATATTTTTAATAAACCATAATATTCTGCTGTTGGAGCAAAATAGAAATTTAAAGATGATAATAAAGTTGATTTATTATTTTCATATTTTGAGTAAAAGAACTTGATTTTTTGTAAAATCTCTATTTTTTTGATTGTATACTGTTTCATCAATAATTAATATCATTTTGAATAATTTTTGATCCACTTTTTGAAAATTTAAAAGATGTATAGTTAAACTTTTTTCCTTTCAAAAAAATCTCAGCAATTTTTTTATTTTCAACTACCATTAACACAAACCACTACCTCCATTTCCTATTATTATTCACCCATAAAATTTTTATTAAGATTTTCTATCATTGCAATATTCAGAAGAGAAAATAAAAATTTGCCAAGTTTTAAATATTTTTTAATCATATAATTATTGTTCTCTCAACCAAATTTCTAAAGAAAGGATTCTTGATAATGTGTTTGAGTGATCGTTAATTGTTTCGTGTTCATTTTTATGAAGATTAATAAGATTAATTAAACCTTTGAAGTTATAAAATTTTGATATTTTTGAATTTTTGTTGATTAAATCTCTATACATTTCATTTAATTTACCGTTATAAAATGAATTATAAATAGGTAGATTAAATTTGTATTTTGTTTTAGACCAAATTAAATTTTTTGGTAAATATTTTTCAGCTACTTTTTTAAGAATATATTTAAAACTTGTTTCATTAATTTTCATATTCCAGGGTATATTATTAGCAATACTTACAATTCGATCATCACAGAAAGGTACCCTGATCTCTTGACTAAACATCATGCCAATTTTATCTGCTCTATCTAAGTATCCTGGTAAAAAAGATTTTTGATCAAATTCAAGTATATGATTTGATTTTTCCTTATTTTTTAAACCATTGAATATCTCCATTCTTTCATCAAACTTCTCATTAAAATTTTCTTTTTCGAACATTTTCATTCTATCGATTGTTAGATAATTTTTACCAAGTATCATCGTTAAAGGATTATTGCTCTTTAAAAAATTTTCCTTAATATCAAGGTGTTTTTTATAGCCACCAAACAACTCATCAGCTCCATCTCCTGTAAACAGTACTTTAGAAGCTGAATGTTTTTTAATATGTTCACATATTTTCACCATGGTTAAACTATTAAAATTTTGTAAAGGATGACTCATGTGGTTAGTCAGCTTTTCAAGATTATCAGGAATATCTCTATCAAAAACCTCAATTGTATTTGACTCTTTTATTTCAAGTTTTAAAACTTTTTTTAGAATTTTCTTTTCATTAATAATTTCTTGATTATCAGGAAAAATAACACAATATTTTTCTATTTTTCTATTTTTTTCCAATATTTTATTTAATAAGTTTGAGTCTAGTCCACTGCTTAAGAGAATTGAGATTGGAACATCTGAAACAGACCATTCTGAAAAAACATTTTCAATCACATTAGAAAGGTTTTCAATAACCTCGTTTTCTGAAGAATAATTGATTGATTTATAGTTATTTAGGGAAGATACATAATCCCAATATTTTTTTTTTTCAGTTATTTGACCATCTTTTATTTTAATATAGTGGCCTGGAGGCAATGAAAAAACATCTTTATATAAAGTATTTTTGAGAGGAAAATTTCCAAAAATTAGATATTCATTAAATAATTTTTCATTAGTTAACAAATTTGAATTATTTGATTTAAAGATATTTTTTAATGCCAATAATTCAGAGGAGAAATAAAATTCTTCTTTTTTTTGTATATAATACATTGGTTTAATTCCAGTGTGATCTCTTGCTAAAAATATTTCATTCTTTTTTGAGTCCCATATCGCAAAAGCAAACATCCCTTTTATAAATTTTAAAAGATTTACTCCATATTTTTCATAAAGTTTTAATATCACCTCAGTATCAGAATTAGTTTTAAAAAAATAACCATCATCAATTAATTGTTTCTTTAACTTTTTATAATTAACAATTTCGCCATTAAAGACGATGTAATTTCCATTATCTCCCTCCATGGGTTGTCGACCAGTAGAAATATCAATGATTGATAATCTTGTGTGACAAAAAATGGTGTTTTGATTTAATAAAATCATGCCCTTGTCGTCAGGACCACGATGATTAAGCGAACTTATCGCCAGTTTAGCTATTTCTAGTTTATTTTTTTTTGATTTTTTTTTTGAATATAAACCAAAAATTCCACACATAATTTATTTACAACCTCTCAAAAAAATTTCTGAACTCAAGAATTTCCAAACTGAATAGCTATTGAACCTTTGAAACATCTTTTTATTTTTTTTAAATCTCTTAAAATCATTAAGATAACTATTAAATTGATTAAAAATCTTTTTTTTATCAACAATATTCTTTTTGATTAAAACACTTGTATTAATCATTTGAAGAATTTTTTTACGATTTTCATATATAATTTCTCTTTGAGGACTAATAACTTTAAGGCCTACTATTTTTTTTTGCTTTGGATCAATAATTATATTTGAGTCATGAATGAATGTTTTTTTATTTTTTCCATCATGTAAATTTTCTTTTTTTAAAGATAAAATTAACTCAATAAATTTCTTCTCAGTAAAAGGAGCAAAAAAATCTGTTTGAAAATATTTAAATATGTTTTTAAATTCACTAATAACTTTTGGTCCTCTATAATTAAAAGCCATTTGATTAATGTATTTGTGCAGTAAATGTCTTTCAATAAAATGTTGTTTTGTTTTTATTTTCTTAAATAATTTATCAGAAAATTTTTCATACTTAGATGTTAAATATGTGGAATTTTTGAAAATTGACCCGTCTTGTGCACTTATCAAAGAGCTTCCTTTTTTTTGCAGTTTTTTTGCTTGTTTATCTAGAGCATTAAAAAAAATATTATCACCCGCTCCGGTAACAATATGTACTTTATTATTACCAAATTTTTTACAAATTTTCTCAACACAAGACAAAAATATAATATTAGGCAACCCATTTACTGGTTGATGATTAATTTGATTTGCCAAAAAAATTTTTTTAAAAATATTCTTTTTATTTATAGTAATAATTTTATGATTAATGGGTTTTATATTCCAAAATTTTTTAATTATTGCACTTTCATCATAATCATCATTAAAATGTGAAATTCTACCTGTAAAACAAAAAAAGTTTTTTTGATAATTATGTTTTATGACGATTTCCTCTAATACTTTATAAATTAATCTAGAGTCTTGACCGGAGCTTAAAAGTAAACATATCTTTTTTCTTTTCTTTTTTAATCTTTTTACAATTGTTTCACATCTTTTTTTAAAATATTGTAAACATTCATCAGTGTTAGTCTTCAAGCTTGTTTTATATGGAGGTTTTAACCAAGTATTTATCTTCTTATTGTTATAAATAGTTTTAAAACCTGGCAGTGCAATATAACCATATTTTAAATATAGGGATAAAACTTTATAGTTAACACTTTTGTTTAATGTCATTTTTTATTTCTATTCATTAATTTTAACCAAATTTCGTAGGATAAAATTCTTTCAAAAAAAGTTGAATGGTCATATTTTTTTTGTCTCTCAGGTCTCTGTTGATTAAATAAAATAAATAATTTTTTGATATTAAAATTTTTAGAAAAATAAGTATTTTTTTTAAAATACTTTAAAAAAAGATTTTTTAATATACCTTTAAAGAACCAATTTGAGGTTGGGATCATTAATTGTCCTTTAAATGATGGATAAGAAATATCTTTAGGTAAATATTTCTCAGAATATTTTCTCAAGAAAACTTTTGTAAGGATTTTATTATCTAATAAAATACTATACTCATCTTTTCTTAATTGTTGGGAAAATTCCATAATCCTTTTGTCCATAAATATTGGCCTTATATCTATACCGTTTATAAATGAACTTTGATCAAGTCTATCAAAATAAGGTGGCGCATAGGTTTTTTGATCTAAGATTAAGTATTTCTTTATTGGAATTTTTTCATAAATTTCATTTGCAACTTCTTTTCTTTTACTTGGTATTTTGTATTTAAAATCTTTCTTTAAAAATTTGAATCTATCTACATTTAAAGAATTATTTGACATTATAAGATCTTTTATTTTTTTTGATAATTGATATTTCGTGGCAATTTCATAATATCTATAAAATCCTGAAAATAATTCATCACTACCCTCACCACAAAAAACAATATTTGATTTTTTTTTTCGCTGAATATGTTTGCAAATTAGATTAGTTACAATACCATTAAAGTTTGTTATTGGATGACTTGTATGTTTTATAAATTGAATTAGATCTCTGCCAAAAGCTTTTTCACCAATCTTAATAAATTTATGTTTATCTTTAATTTTTTGATTTTCTTTAGTTATTAGGTTTACTTCATTATAATTATATTTTTTATCAAAAATTGCAGTATAAAAATTAATATTAGTATTTTTTTTATATATTAATTTTGATATCAAAGAGGAATCTACTCCTCCGCTTAATAAGATTGAAACATTTTTTTTTTTGGGAACCCAGTCATTAACAACATTTTTTAAAATTCTATCAAATCTTAATATGTTTTGATGTAAATTTTTTTTTTTAAACTTATTTTTATAATTCCAAAATTCTTTTAACTTAAAAATTTTTTTTTTGTATTCTAAAAAGTGTGCTGCAGGTAATTCCTTTATATGGTGATGAATAGTATCTCCACCAACTATATTTCCATGGATTATGTGTTCCAAATAATTATTTGTATCTGGTAAAAATTTTTGCAATTTTGATTTATAAAAAACATTAATATAATTTGTAATTAAAATTCCGTTATTGATTGTTTTATAAAATAAATTTTTTACTCCAGCATGATCTCGGATTAACAGTAATTTTTTTTTTTTAATGTCATAAATTACAATTGAGTAAAAACCGTTAAGATATTTTAAGAAATCTTTTTTTTTTTTATATAAATTTAATAAATCTTGAGCTGTTAAAAAATTTTTTTTTTTACTACCTAAAATTGACCCATTAAAACAAATTAAAAATTTATTTTTTTCAACAAAAAATGATTTACTGCCATTATCATTAAATAAAAAATTAATTGCAAATTTATCGTCATAAAATTTTAAAGACTTGGGATAATTTTTATTTTTATATTTAAAAATATTTTTAATATTTTTTTCTAATATTTCTTTATTATTTATTAATGATGCTAAAATTACACTCATTTTTTTAAAATAGTTTTGATAGTTTGTAAAAATTTTTTGTTATTTTCATCCCTGGATATTAGAGTATTAGTTAACTTTTTATATCTATTGCACCAAGATAAAGTATTAATCTTTATATTTTTTATTAATAGTCTATTTATATATTTTTTATCTAATGAATTAGTCCAAAAGGGTCCTTTATTTTGTCCCTTAAAACCAGGATGTCCAAATCGTAAAATTCGAAAGTTTGGATAATGATTTTTATAATGCCATCTATTTGATTCAATAGATCCGTAACAAATAAAGAAAACTTTTTTTTTTAATGATAACATTTCGTAACCTAAAGTTGAGCCACTATTAATTATTAAATTATAATTTCTACAAAATTTATAAGATGAATTTAAAACACTTGAAGATTTTATATTACTAAAGAAAATTTTATTATTAGTCAAAAAATTTTGATAGGGTGTCTTAATCTCTTTGTGTTTTAATACTATATCCAATTTTATATTATTAATTTTTGAAAAGTTTCCTAATATTTTTAAAATTTCATATTCTTGTTTAGGAACTGGTTGTATTATATTTTTTGCTTGTTTAGAAATAAAGATTAATTTTTTATTATTAGTATGCTTTATCTTGACTAAATTAGCATTAAAACTTCCTATTATTATAAATTTTGCTGATATATTTTTTTTTAATTCTTCTTTATAAAATTTTGAATAAACAAAATAATAATCTACTATTGGTTTCTTATTTTTCTTATTTTTATAATTATCTAAAATTTCTTTTCCTTTTATTCCTGATTGGATTGCAATAAAAACAATTTTTGGAAAATCATATTTTAAATTAAAAAAACCAATATTAGTATCAATAAAAGTGATTATTATTTTTGGATTTACACTTTTTATTAATTGGTATTTATAATTTTTTTTTAAATTCTTAAAACCATAGAAAAATATAGTTTTAAATAATATATAAAAATTTAATTCTTCTCCCCTAATATACAATGTAGAAAAATTAACAGATTTAAGTGTTTTAGATAATTTCTTGTAATGATTTCCCTCTCCATCGTATAATAAAATATCACTTTTTTTAAGAAACATCTTCCATTTTGAATATATTAAGATATTACAAAATTTTAAGATCATTTTAAATATGATTGATTCTATATTAAATTAATTATTTTTGATTTAGTCTTAAAAAAAGACTTTATAGCTTAATATGAATTTTTTCAACATGCTATAAAGTTCTATTTAAATTGAAATTATTTTTTAAATTCTTTAAAATCATCAGGAAAATTTATGTCAAATGCTTCTTTTTTTGAGATTAAATAACCCAAACATGAATTCATATCAAAAGTTTTGTCTTGTATTAAAGGATTCTTTTCCTTGATTTTTTTTAAAAAAAAACTTTTTTTAGATATTTTTATTGCAGCAGATGACATAAAGGCTTTTGGCCAATCTTGGGTTCGCTCAAATTGAGAGTATTTTTTCCCCTCATATTTGATTAAATCAAAGCTTATTTTTTTATTTTTTTTAAGCTTTATAAAGTTAAATGGATGGTCGTTAGACACTTGATAGGTTAATATTGAATTATATAATTTGTTTTTTTTTAAATATTCAAATGCATTAATTATACTCTTATAACTTAGAAATGGATTAGTAGGTGGTAAGACAGCAATATAATCTGGTATTGTTTTATTGCGTTCTTTTAACTGTCTTAATGTATCTAAAATAACTGAAAAAGTAGAAGCCTTATCTGAGGCATATATTTTACTTCTTAAAAAAGGAACAATTGCCCCCATTTTTTTTGCATATTTTGCTATTCTACTGCTGTCAGTTGAAACTAAAACATCTCCTATTCTGGCATGTAAACAGCTCTTAATCTTAAGTCCTAAGAGTGTATCATTTCTTGCATTAATCTTTTTTAAATTTTTATTTTTTACTCTTTTGGAGCCTGCTCTTGCGGGAATGATTATTAATAAATTTTTTCTCATTTAAGAGACTCACTTATTTTTTGTGTTAATTTAAATGAATATTCATTTTCTACTTCAAAAAATTTTGTATTTATACTGTCTCTACCAATTTCTTCAAATACATCAGACTTAACAAAATATCCTAGTCCTTTGAGCTCTTGATAAATTTTATGGTTTAGTAAGCTTGATGGCAATGATGATTTAAAAATTTGATCTAATTCTCCTGCGGAATTTTTTACCCAAATATTATGCTGTCTACTTTTACAAATAGGAGTGATTGCATCATATCCATCACCTAAATTCTCTATTAACTTTTTATATAAATTTTTTGGTCTTAAAATATAAGGTTCTTCAGCAATAAGAAGATGAGATGGATTGTGTTTATTTTTAATTTTTTTCTTATATATTTCTTTCATAACATAATCTGCTCCTAAATAATCTTTTTTTAAATTTATGCCTCTATCGATAAAAATTACATCTTTTGAGCTTAATTCCCCTTTAAGTAAACTTTCATTATTAATGATGAAAATTTTACTAATTTTTTTAATTTTCTTTAAATCTTTTATTAAATTTTTGACAATATAATTCCCATTAATTTTCAAGGATTTTAAAATAGGAATAATTACAACAATATTTTTAATTTTAACATTTTGTTTTTTTCCAATTAAAATTTTACTTATCTTGTTAATTCTTAATGTGCTTCCCCTGTAATTTAATCCATGGTGATGAAAAACTGGAGCGCTAGGTTCATAAATGATTTTATAACCTTTTTTAATGTAATGCATTGCCCAAAGTCTATCTTCTATATGGGGTGTATTTTGGTCGAATTTATTCTTTAACCATAAATCTTTTCTGATAATGCTATTAGCATTATGAAAAAAAGGATCTTTTATCTGGATTTTTCTATCATCTCCAAATATATATTTTAAATCTCTAATATCATTAGGGTCTGAGTTTTCTAAAGGCTCTTGTTTTCCATAAACACCTGCTACATTTTTTAGTGAAATATTTTTAATTAAATTATTTAGCCATTGATTATGTTTAGGAATGCAATGTCCAGATATCATGACAATAAATTTTCCTTTAGTTTTAGAAATTCCAAAATTAAGTGCATCACCTGGAAAATATTTTTTAGGATTGTAGTTTAATATCCTTACCTGTGGAAAGTAAGTTTTTACTATTTTTCTAGTATTATCTTTACTGTTGTTGTCTACTAATATTGTTTCAAAGTTTTTATATTTTTGATTAAAGATTTCATTTAAACATTTACCTATCCAAAAATCTTCATTTTTAGTTCTTACTATTATTGATACGAATGGATTGTACATTAAAGAATTTTTTTATTAAGCAAAGATCCAATCGATCTTAGTTTTTTCACTAATCTTGTAAACTCTTCAAAATTTATTGCTTGCAAAGGGTCTACTGCTGCATTTCTTGGATCTGGATGAAATTCAATCATTAGGCCCTCTGCACCAGCAGCTAACGATGCAAGGGCTAAAGGCTCAACCCATTCGTGCCAAAAACATGCATGACTTGGATCAGAAATAATTGGAAGGCAGCTATAATCTTTAATTGCTGGTATCGCTTGAATATCCAACATAAAACGACTTGAAGATTTATGTGTATGTGGAGCAGAAACACCTCTTTCACAAAGTATAATATTTTCATTTTTTTCTACTAGTGCATATTCTGATGAGCCTAATAAATCTCTTATTGAGCAACCAAAATGTCGTTTTAATATTATAGGCTTGTTGTACTTTGCTGTTTTGCTAATTAGGGGAAAATTTTGCATATTTCGAGCACCTATTTGAAAGATATCTACAAAATCTTTCATTAAATCTAATTTTTCTGTCTCCATTACCTCAGAAACTATTAAAACATCAAAATTTTTTTTAATATCTTCTAGGATTCTTAACCCTTCATCTCCAATTTCATAATATTTTTTAGATCTGTATGGAAAAGTTAATGGTTTGTATATTTGACCTCTTAAAAGTTTCAAATTATTTTTTTCAAGTAATTCACAACATCTAAAGATTAACTCTTTATTTTCAATTCCATTCGGACCAGAAATTATTGGCACTACATCACCACCAAAACTAATATCATTATTAATTTTGATAATTTTTTTTTTATTATTTGAGGAAGATAAGGGAAATTTATCTTTTAAATCACTTTCAGTTATATCTTTTCCAGGAAATTTATTGTCCATTATTTCATCACTTTAATTATTTCTTTTATTTTTACTTTTTTATTGACTATTCCAAATGCTTCAACTGCTTGCATAAAATTCATTTCTAAACCATTTATCGATTTCA
>Ga0209630_10003493_pt1 | contig 14315 bp, 9 predicted proteins | sample COG_01_FD_184745 | JGI IMG/M metagenome (GOLD analysis project Ga0209630, IMG submission 184745) | Pelagic Microbial community sample from North Sea - COGITO 998_met_01 (SPAdes) (version 2) | ecosystem: Environmental > Aquatic > Marine > Neritic zone/Coastal water | place: Helgoland, sampling... | reverse complement strand
AGGAGAACTTTTTGCGTTAGACGCATTAAATAGAAATGAATCTTGCGGTGGTCACTTTAGAGAAGAATCTGTTGAATTAGACGGTGAGCAAAAAGGTGAAGCAAAAAGAGATGATAAAAACTACAAATATGTTGCTGCTTGGGAATGGACTGGGCACTCCGGACAACCAACATTGCATAAAGAAGAACTTGAATTTAACGATATCGAGCTGAAACAACGTTCATATAAATAAAATAAAAATTATGTCAGGAACTAAAGACATGAATTTAACATTAAAAATCTGGCGTCAAAAAGACCAAAAGTCTTCAGGCAAAATGATGGATTACAAAGTTAATGGTATATCTCCGGACTCATCATTCCTAGAAATGATGGATGTGTTAAATGAAGGACTAATAAGCAAAGGAGAAGAACCTGTGGAATTTGACCACGACTGTCGTGAAGGCATCTGCGGAATGTGTTCTTTATACATTAACGGAGAAGCGCATGGACCTGATAGAGCAGTTACTACTTGCCAGCTTCACATGAGGAAATTTAAAGATGGAGAAACAGTAACGATAGAGCCATGGAGAGCAAAAGCTTTCCCTGTATTGAAAGATTTGAAAGTTGATCGCTCCTCTTTTGAAAGAATTCAACAAGCAGGTGGATTTATTTCTGTAAACACTTCTGGGAACACGCAAGATGCAAACGCAACCCCAATTAGTAAACATAATGCAGACAAAGCTATGGATGCAGCTACATGCATTGGTTGTGGAGCTTGTGTAGCAACCTGTAAAAATGCTTCAGCGATGCTATTTGTTGGTGCAAAAGTTGCTCAATTCTCTCTATTACCTCAAGGGCGGGTTGAAAGAAAAGATAGAGTATTGAACATGGTTAAGCAAATGGATTTAGAAGGTTTTGGAAACTGTACTAATACAGGAGCTTGCGAAGTTGAATGTCCTAAAGGAATTTCTTTGGAAAACATTGCTATGATGAATAGAGAGTACTTAAAAGCTTCTATCACGAAAGAAGATTAACAAAAAAAACATATCTCAAAAACAAAAAGTCACTTCGTTTGAAGTGGCTTTTTTTATGATTATGAAGCGTACTTTATTCTATAACATCCTTTTCTCAGAATCTTTCTCTCCGAAAGAAACAAGGAAGATTAAAAAACTAAGCACCAACTATCCAGCGATAAATATCCATTCCGTTTGCATAGAGCAGTAAACCAAGTAACAATACCATTCCTACAACCTGCGCTCGTGTAAGAAATTTATCACTAGGCGCTTTCCCTGCAATCATTTCATAAATAAGAAACATCACATGCCCTCCATCTAATGCAGGGATTGGAAGAATATTCATAAAAGCAAGAATGATTGAAAGAAATGCAGTATTCAGCCAGAATATTTGCCAATTCCATTCAGAAGGAAATATGTTCCCAATAGATCCAAAACCTCCTAATTGCTTAGCTCCTTCTTTAGAAAACAAAAGCCCCATAGACTTAACGTACTTCCCTAAAGTCTCAACGCCTAGATTGATTCCTTCTGGAATAGACTCGAAAAACCCAAACTTCTCTGTTTTGTAAACCAACAAATCATTTGGCATTTTTGTATGAAACCCTAATGTTCCTTCTTCACTAACATTTGCTTGCACTACCATGTGTTCTCCTCCTCTATAAAGTCCTAATTCAATAGTGGTATCCTTGTGGTTTTGTAATTCAACCGTAAAGTGCTGGAAAAAAGGAAAGGACTTTCCATTAATCTCTACCAAGCTATCATTTTCCTGCAATCCTGCTTCAGAAGCCCCTGAACTAGACATAACATCATTAATGCGCGTTGGAATCAATGCTTGAAACATTGGACCTCTTACATTAGCTAATACTATCTGCTCAAAATCCGAAGGTAGCGAAATATGTTTTTTAACTCCGTTTCTTATTAAGTTTACCTCTCTGTTACCATCAATCACGATCAAAGAACTAATATCGCCCATAGTCTGAGGTATATTTCCATTTATGTCAAGGATCATGTCCCCTTCCATAAATAGGTTTTCTCCTTCTATACTTTCATCGGCTAAGTGCACTCCATAAATAGCATTTTCTACTGGCAAATATTCTTTACCCCAAACCCACATTACAGCAATATAAATCAATAAAGCAAGAATAAAATTAACCGTTACACCGCCAATCATAATAATTAATCGTTGCCAAGTTGGTTTAGATCTAAACTCCCACGGTTCAGCAGGTTTATCTAGCTGTTCTTTGTCCATGCTCTCATCTATCATCCCAGATATTTTCACATATCCTCCTAAAGGAATCCACCCTATTCCGTATTCTGTATCGCCCTTTTTAAATTTAAAAAGAGAAAACCCAGCATCAAAAAATAAATAGAATTTTTCTACACGCGTACCAAACCATCTAGCTGGTAAAAAATGTCCTAATTCATGTAATACAATTAATATTGAAAGACTCAAGATAAGTTGAGCAGCTTTAATCCAAAAATCCATAATTTTTATAAATGAAAGGCAAAGATAGTTTTATAAATGAATAACAAAAGATTGATCTTGTGAATTAACACTTTCATTAAAAGAGTTAACAAATATTAGCACTTTCTTAGACCTAGATCAGTAAAGGTTAATGTCTTCTAGAACTTGCTTTTATTTCATCAATCAAAGCACCTTTAGCCTCTTCGTAATTTTTAATTCGAACGTAATTACCATCTCCTATTTCAACTACTTTTTCTAACGAAAGCTCTTGAATTGAGTTAGTTTTTACTCCAACAATTGAAATCGTAATTCCCTTTTTCTTATACTTTTTTGCCAATTTATAAGGATTAATATCATTTTGTGTAAACCCACCATCTGTAGCCATAATGACTTGGTTGTTTCCATCCTTTATAAAAACTTCTTCCGCTGTTTGGTAAGCTTTTTTCATCCCTTTACCTCCTGCTGTATGCCCATGAGCCTTTAAACTTTGTATAATACTTATAATAGTGTCTGGGTTATTGCCTGGTATGGTTTCTAAGATAACATTAGCATTATCTGCGTATGAAACCATTGTAATTTGATCTACATCTCTTAACATTCCTACTAATTTAATCATGGCTACTTTCAACAGGTCTAGCTTACCTGTATATGACATGGAACTTGATACATCAACTAAAAACACAATGTTACTTGGCTTAAATTCGTTTACAGAAAAATTGGGGTATGGATCGTCTTCTATTTCCACCATGATTTCTGAAATAGTGTCTTGTACTTCTACTTCGTCTATAATAACTTCCGCTGCAGGTGTGCTTTCAATTTCATCTGACTCAAATAGATCCTCGGGGCTAACTTCAATCTCTTCATCCGGTTTATTCTTTTCAATTACAAGCAACTCTGATTCAGGGTCTTTTTCTAATTCAACCAATACAACATTGTTATTACGGTTCACGTATTTTACAAACTCCGTGGGGAAGTAAGTTTCTGCCGAAACGACGAAATAATACAAGCCTAATTCAACTTCCTTTTCAACAAAACCTTTTGAATTTGTGATTAATTTTTCAACTGGAATTCCATTGTTAATCAAAATAACTTGCGCTTTCTGAATTGGCTCTCGCGTCTCTTTATCAACAACTGTTACCTCTAATTCGAAATTAAGTGAGGTATTAATATCTTGATCAGAGAAGCTTGGGCAAGCAATCGATGAAATTGGCACGTGTTGAGTAAAACCGGTTACGTTTATAGTTTTAGGTTCGGTATAACAACTAAAATGAATTGCTATTTTTTCAGAAAACGGACCTTTTACCTCGGGCGAAAATTGAACACGCATATATACAGTACTATCGGGGAGTAACTCTTTACTTGAATATCGAATTTGAAATCGTTTATCAGCATCAGCCCGAAAAATAAACACCTTTTTATCGCTCGTGTTTTTTATTGGAATATCAACATACCTTTGGCTTGACTTATCTATTAAGCCTAATTCGTAAGGCTTATCTAGAAAGACCGTCTGGGCATTAACTGCTCCAAAAGCAAATAGAATAAATATGATAATTAAATTTTTCACGTAAATATTTATGAATGTCTCAACGCAATTCTATTTACAAAGGTTATACCTAAATGGAATGACGGGGGAAATTGAAAATAGCAAGAAGAAATAATACCTAATTATACTTTATAATTTCATTTTAATCGAGATAGCTAATTGATATTATCTTCAAAGCCCTTACTTCTCTATAAACTCAAAAAGTTCATCCGCCATTTTTCTATCATTACTTAATCGAGGTATTTTATTCTGCCCTCCTAACTTACCTCTCGATTTCATGAAAGAAGTAAAACCCCCTTCTTTTATGGGAGATACCTTTAAAGTCTGCAATATATTCCCCTTTAATAAATCCGCGTAATACGGGTTTTTTTGCTGAAGCAATAAATCCATTTTTGCAATAAATTCTTTCATATCATTCGGTTTCTTTGAAAACTCAATAAACCATTCATGATAAGGAAGTTCACCTTGTTTTGGATTCACCTGAGGTGCTACGGTAAACTCAACAATTTGCGCATCGAAACCTTTTAATCCTTCATGTAATGCAAATTCAACTTCTTCCGCTATTACGTGCTCTCCAAAAGCAGAAGTAAAGTGTTTAATCCTTCCTGTTACGATAATGCGGTAAGGGTTTTTGGAAACAAATTTTATTGTATCTCCTAAATTATATCCCCATAAACCTGCATTCGTATTTAGAATTATTGCATAATTAACCCCTAGCTCAATATCCTTTAATGAAATTCTTTCTCGATCATCTTTAAAGAAATCATCTGCTTTGATAAACTCATAAAAAATACCTTCATTTAAAACCAAAAGCATTCCCTCTTCATATTGGCTATCTTGAAAGCTAATAAAACCTTCTGACGCAGGATATAATTCTACACTAGGAATTGATTTTCCAATTAGTTCTTCAAACCTTTTTCTGTATGGTTCATAACTTACTCCTCCATAAACAAACAGAGAAAAATTTGGAAAAATATCTTTAATGAGTTTGCCTCCAGACTTTTTTTGCAGCTTCTCAAAGTACATTTGGACCCATGCAGGGATACCACTTATCAATGTCATGTTTTCATTGATAGTTTCATCAACAATCGCGTCTACTTTCGACTCCCAATCATCAATACAATTTACTTCATATGAAGGCATTCTATTTTTCTGTAAATACTGCGGAACATGGTGAGCAACAATCCCAGACAACCTCCCTATAGGAATTCCATTTTCAGATTCCATTTCTGGACTACCTTGTAAAAATATCATTTTACCATCCACAAAACCAGCCTCATTGCTCCCTTCAATGTATGACAATAAAGCATTTCTAGCCGAATGAATATGATTCGGCATGGATTGTTTTGTAATCGGAATATATTTTGCTCCTGAGGTTGTCCCAGACGTCTTACACAAGTAAATTGGTTTCCCAGGCCAAAGCACATTTTCTTCACCCTTTGTTACTCTTGAAACATAGCTTACTAACTCCTCATAGTCCCTAACGGGAACAGCTTTTTTAAAATCTGAATAAGACGAAATTGTATTAAACCCATGGTCCTTTCCAAAAGATGTGTTTTTAGCTTTATTGATAAGGTTATGGAATACCTTCTGTTGGGTTCTGATTGGATTCGAACTCCATTTATTTATTCCCTTAGTAATAAATTTTGCAAAAGGCTTGCTTAAAGCTGCTTTAACTCCCATGATTCCTATTTCAACACTTTGTCAAATGTACAGAATTTAGGTGTTCTATTTTTGCAAAAAAGTCATTTTCTAACCTAAAGATAGGCTCCATTAAACTATGAGGCCCAAAAAGCAATCAGAAGACATCTACTTCAGCAAACCTTTTCTTAACATCCAAACAGATAAAAGGATCACATTACCCGAGAAAGGTTGAGAACATCCAAAACAAGAGCAATCTGTAATTTATTTTTCATCAAAATAATCTATAAATCCAAAATCAAATATTTGCAAATTCCCGACAGATATAAGAATTATATAAGCTTTTGCTTTCTTTTCTCTAAAAACTTCATCAGAGGTTTGCCCTAATGACCTATTTTCTACATCATTTCTTTCTTTATTATAATACCAAAATTCAGAATTTTCACCATGCATTGATTTAAATATCCCCGACCATGAAATCACATGGTAATAGCTATCAGTGAGATAAACTACATCATCGTTGTTGTTGTTTTCCTGCACTTTATAATCAACTTCTGCAATGTTATCATCCTCATAAGAAAAAGGAAGGTTAGCTGCGCTCCATGTATCAACATCTTGAATCCATACATTGCCTTTTTCCACCGAATGAATAAATTCAAAATCGCCAACCTTACATCCTCTTACCCTTAAAAAATCTCCAATAGAATCAGCAGCCTTTGCAGCATAATAATGGGTCCAGTGCTTTCCTCCCTTACCGAACAATGCGTAAGAAGAGTTTCCTTTCATTTTAATAAACCAATCGTTAAAATCTATATAGTCCAAGTCACTATCATCAAATAACTGGATATACTTATCATAAGAAAAACGGATATCATTGCTGAATGAATAATCCGCTGGGAGAAACTCAGGATACACAAACATTTTTTCCGGAGCAATTGCATAAAGAACTTGAACACCAATTTTCCTTAATGAGTCTTGAATACCTTTTAATTTAATCACATTCTCTTTCATTTCAGACAAAGACTTATTGCCAAGGCCTTTCATATAATAAGGAGAACCATAAAACAAATAATCGTTTTTGCCCTTAAAAACTTTATCAACATGAACCATGTCAAACAATTTGTAATCAAAATGATTTCTAAACCGAACATAAGCAGGCCTAGAATTTGTGCTTTTAGAAATAAAAGCAGACACTGAATCTTGCCAGCTACCTGCAAAAAAACCAGCACCTGAAAACTTAGGGCTTACCACATCCTCTTCCACTACAAATCCACCAAGTTTATTTATTTTCACAATACATGTAAGTTCGTTTATACTTGATAAAGAAACTCCTAATATAAAAACTATGTATAGAATTTTATGCATCAAAAACGGTAGTATATAAATGGATTAAAGTCACTTCCCATCATTTCTCCCATGCTCAATGCAAATAGAAATAACATACATATAAATGCTACAATTAATACGCTATTTGACTGCAATGTAATTTGATCTTGAAAAATTGACAATTTAGTTCTGATTGAATTGTTAACTCCAACAAATGCAAACAAAATAGCCAAAACAAAATAGAAATAGAACTTTCCTGTCAAATCAAACGCCTCTACATTAATATGAAAAGCAAACAGCTTTTCGAACATAATTAAACTCTGTTCCAAGGTTTCGCATGAGAAAAAAACCCAACCAAATAGAACAACAAAAAAGGTTAATAATATTCTAAATAAATTTGGAATTTTTTGATAAACCTTTAATAAAAACAACCTTTCTAACACAAGAAAAACTCCGTGATATGCTCCCCAAATCAAAAAGTTCCAACTCGCTCCATGCCAAAAACCTGATATAAGAAAAACAATAAATAGATTAACATAGGTCCTTGAACCCGACTTTCTATTCCCTCCCAGGGGGATATACAAATAATCTCTCATCCAGGTTCCTAAAGTAATATGCCAACGCTGCCAAAACTCTGTTATTGAGCCTGACAGGTATGGAAAATTAAAGTTTTCAGGAAACTTAAACCCTATCATTTTCCCTAAACCAATTCCCATATCAGAATATCCAGAAAAATCGAAATAAATATGGAAAGTATAGCAAACAACACCTAACCAAGCCAAGGAACTAGTTAATTCATTATAAGGTAAATCGTATATTAAATCGACTTGGACAGCGAGTGTATTGGAAATTAAAATCTTTTTTGCAAGTCCAATAACAAAACGAAAAGCACCATCTAATCGAAAAGAAAAATTTTCATTTTCAGACCGGTTAATTATTTGAGCTTCGATAGTAGAGAATCGAACAATTGGTCCAGCGATAAGCTGTGGAAATAAAGAAATATATAATAAGTAATCTGAAAACTTTTTTAATTGTTTGGATACTCCTCGATAAACATCAATTGCAAAACTGATCTTTTGAAAGGTGAAAAATGAAACCCCAATAGGCAAGACAACGTTTGTCCATTCAGCTTTTTCAAACCCTATTTGTCCCAATACTTCATTAACATTTTCCATGAAAAAGTTAGCATATTTAAAATAAAGAAGTAATCCTATGTTGAGGATTAATGATAAAATAAGATATCTCTTTCGGTTTTCTGAAGAAAAGCTTTTGATTAAGAAATGATCAATTAAACAAGAGGCTAAAAGGAAGAACACAAACATAGGTGCTCCCCATGCATAGAACAATAAACTAAACCCTAATGCGGTGTAATTTTTCCATTTTAATGGAGTAAGATAATAAAGTAATAGAAATACTGGTAAAAAATAAAGCAGAAATAAAGCAGAACTAAATACCATTATGCTTCATCAGTACTAGTTGATTTTTTCATTACCTGGCTTACTCTTATATCTTTAATTCTTCCTTTTGGAATAGAATTAATTAATGACCTAGTGTATTCCGATTTTGGATTTGCATAAATTTCATCCGCTAATCCTTCCTCTTCAATTTTCCCCTCTTTCATCACGATCATTCTATCACTCATAAATTTAACCACAGATAAATCATGTGATATAAAAAGGAAAGTCAAGCCAAATTCGTCTCTTAATTCATTCAAAAGGTTTAGAACCTCTGCCTGAACGGAAACATCCAAAGCTGAAACAGATTCATCACATATTACCAGTTTTGGTTTTAACGCCATCGACCTTGCTATACAAATACGCTGTCTCTGACCTCCTGAAAACTCGTGAGGGTACCTATTAAATTGATTTGGGTCTAATCCTACCTTCTTTAATAATTCAAAACCCTCTTGCTTTCTTTGCATCTCGTTTTCACAGACGTTATGCATCCGCATTGGTTCCATAATAGCTTCTCCAATGGTAATTCTTGGATTCAATGAAGAGTATGGGTCTTGGAAAATAATCTGAGCATCTTTCCGTAATGGACGCATCCTCTTATTAGAATAACCCGTTATATCTTCTCCGTTTAGGGTTATCATTCCATCAGTGGGCTCAATCAACTTTAATATGGTTCTTCCAAGAGTGGTTTTTCCACAACCAGACTCCCCTACAAGCCCTAGAGTTTCTCCAGGATAGAGTTTAAAACTTACATCATCAACAGCTTTGACCCAACTTCTAGTCTTACCAAAAAAGGATCTTTCATTTGGAAAATAAGTTTTTAAGTTATCAACTTCCAAAAGTGGTTCTTGAGCATATATTATTTCATGCCTAATGGACTCCTCGTTTTTCGATACCTCTAGTTCTTTTATAACTTCCGCCACAGTTTTACCTGTTTCTACAATTGCTCCCTTCTCATCTTCAATCATAAAATACTTCCGAGTAGGAAGCTCTCTAACTCTAACATCCAAAGGAGGACGACAAGCCAACAGCCCTCTAGTATAAGGATGTTTAGGGCTTGAGAAAATCTGAAGCGCAGGACCTTTTTCGACTATTTTCCCTTTATACATCACCACAACTTCATCCGCCAATTCTGCTATAACACCTAAATCATGCGTAATAAAAAGTATCCCCATATTATACTCTTCTTGCAGTTCTTTCATCAAATGTAAAATAGTTTCCTGAACCGTCACATCTAATGCTGTGGTAGGTTCATCAGCAATTAAAATGGCTGGATTACAAGATAAAGCCATTGCAATCATTACCCGCTGCTTTTGACCTCCTGAAATTTGATGCGGATAACTTTTAAACATCTCTTCTGGACGTGGTAATTTTACTTTATTAAATAATTCTATTGTTTTTTCTTTCGCTTCTTTTCTAGAAGATTTTTGGTATAATTGAATTGCTTCCATTACCTGCTTTCCGCAAGTAAATACTGGATTTAAAGATGTCATCGGTTCTTGGAAAATCATTGCGATTTCATTGCCTCGAAATTTCCGCATTTGCTTTTCATTAAGGTTTGCTAAATCCGATTCATAATCCTCACCGTGAAAAAGAATCTTCCCGTTTACAATTTTACCAGGAGGTTCTGGAATTAAGCGCATAGCGGAAAGAGATGTTACAGATTTTCCCGACCCGGACTCTCCAACAATTCCAACAGTTTCGCCCCTGTGAAGCGTAAAGCTAACACCATCAACTGCCCTCACAGTTCCGTTATCCGTGCGAAACTCTGTTACTAAGTCTTTAACTTCTAATAAAGGCTGCTTGCTCATTTTATTATTCTAATAAGAAGGCTTGAAAGTACACTTTATATTGAACTTTTACAATAGAACTAATACTGATGTAGAATTAATCAGGACGAAATTATATCTACAACGTTTAATATCACTAGATTAATGATGCATTAAAAATATTGTTCCTATATATTAATCTTATTAAAATGGTGTAGTTATAGTTCCTATATTTCCTTCAAATATGTTTTATCGCTTTAGCACATCAAGAAATAACACTACTTTTGATAATTAAAGACAACATCTTATGTTAAAGAATACTATTCAAAAAGCACTAAACAAACAGGTAGAGCTGGAGGCCTCATCGTCTCAGTTTTATCTTTCTATGGCATCTTGGTCTGAAACCAATGGACTAACTGGAGCTTCAAACTTTTTATATCAGCATAGCGACGAAGAAAGGTTTCACATGCTAAAATTGGTTAAATTCATAAATGAACGAGGTGGAACAGCATTGATTCCTGCATTAAGCCAACCGCCAGTAGACTTTAAAGGATTAAAAGATCTTTTTGAAAACTTAATGGAACATGAGTTAAATGTTACTGACAGTATAAATAACATTATTGACTTATGTTTAACCGAAAAAGATTATACCACACAGAATTTTATGCAATGGTATGTTGCTGAGCAACTTGAAGAAGAAGCTCTAGCAAGAACAATTATTGACAAGTTGAATATGATTGGTAATGACAAAGGGGGGCTATACCTGTTTGATAGAGACCTAGACACTATGGCTACTGAAATGAAACAAGCAGAAGATGCAAAATAGATATTAGTGAGATCAATAAATCAGATCCTTCTTATAATTCTACTTACTGTTGTATCTATCAATACAACTGTTTTCCATGCCCAATATCGAGATCCTTCAGAAACTAAATCAAAAAAAAAGAAGAAAAATAAAAAGGAGAAGCTTAATAAGCTAGGCCTTTTTGGACTTAAAGGAAATCAGGGTAAACAAAAGAAAAACAAGGATCCATTTCTCAATAAAAAATCCGAAAGACAAAAAAAATCTGAGCAATATAGCTCTAAGCCACGAGACAGAAAGAAAAAGAAAAAATTCGTAATCTTTAAAAATAAAAAGCCGAAAAAACAAAAACAATCAAATAAGAAAAGTAAAGAAAAAGACATCTTCTCAACAAAATCGAAAGACAAAGCTTACAATAGAGGCTATAGTGCCAAAAAGAAAAAAAACCAACCAAAAAAGAAAAAGAAAAAATTCCTGAACCTTAAAAAATCAGGATAGAACAACTATAATAAGCTAAAAATACTTTGGCAGGGCGTTAGACAATTGGATATAACAAAATTACTTCAATTTTTGTTATATTGCGCAACTAATTCGGACTATTCAAGTAAAAATGAATTCGTTTGCGAAAAAAGTAAACGAGTGTAATAAATAACATACTACAAGGTTTACTAATTTATATTAATTACTTGCTTGCCACCGGTAAGGTTTTTTTTAAACTCTCTAAATGTCTATCAAACAAATACTACTAATAGGATTTATTTTCATAATAGGATTTGCACACGCACAGCATGCAAACTCCATCAAGTTTTCGAGGCTTACAATAAAAGATGGCCTTTCTCAAAGTACTGTAAACTGTATCTTACAAGACAAGCAAGGCTATATTTGGACGGGAACCCAAGCAGGACTTAATCGTTTTGATGGATATCATTTTAAAATTTATAAGCAAGGGTTAGATTCAGAAAATAGTCTTACAAATGATTATATAAATGCTTTATACCAAGATACCAATGGTATTATATGGATAGGAACACAAAATGGAGGTCTTAACTATTACAATCCCGAAACAAAACAATTTGGCAACATTAAGACATCTGAAGCACTAGAGTCTGGAAACATTAAAGATATTAAAGAAGATACCGATGGTTCTTTATGGGTTGCAACTGCTAAAAACGGAGTAGTTCACTATTTTCCAAATGAGAATAGAGAAAGACAATACCGATCTAACAATGGATTGCAAACAAATAAAACCACGTCTCTTTTCTTGGATAAAAAGTATGTCTGGATTGGAACTGAAGGTAGAGGATTATGTCTTTTAAATAAAAAATCGGCTCATATTATTAATTATAAAAACGAACCTAATGCTGCTTTATCAATATCTGACAACAACATCCTAACTATAACAAATGGATTTAATAATAAAGTATTAATCGGCACTAATAATGGATTAAATATAGCGAAAATCAACGATAATGGACTATCGTTTACTACCGTTAAAAACCATAATGGAAACCAACATAGTCGTTTCAATGTAGTTTCAGCAATTTTTCCAGCTTCAGAAAATGAATTATGGTTTGGTTCACAAGGGAATGGACTCTTCAGAATAAATATGGAAAACGGTGACACTATAATTAACCACTATGAAAACAACGATTATGATCAAACATCAATTCCTAGCAACATAATAAACTCCATTTTATCAGACAGAACAGGTTCAATATGGATAGGGACACAAGATGGGGTTTCTCACTTTGATCCAATCAAATTAGGGTTTCAGCATTACACCTATAAATATGGAGATGAAAATAGCTTAAACGAGAAAAATGTTTGGTCAATTTATGAAGGAGATGATGAAATTATGTGGGTTGGCACTAGAAAAGGTGTTTCAAGAATAAACCTTAAAAAAAACCAATACTATCATTACCAATATAAAACTGACAACCTAAACGAACCTAATAATAATAACGTATATAGTATTACAAGTGACAAGCTAGGAAGAATATGGGCAGGAGCTGCGGGTGGTTTATACCTTTTGGAAACTTCTGCCGATTTTTCTACTGGAGAGTTCATAAAAGTTCCATTTAGAGATCAAATTATGGACCAAGATGATGACCGCGTTTATAACTTGCATATTGAGAATGATACAACTTTGTGGATTGCTTGTAGGGAAGGAATTTCTGAAATAAATTTATCAACATTGAATTATAAATTTTTCTCTCATGAAACTTCTTCCGCAATGCCAAGAGAGGAGTGTAGAGTTATTTATTCTGATTCTCGAAATGATTTATGGCTGGGATTTGGAGGAGGTGGAATCACTAAGATAAAAAGATCTTTTACAAATTCTACAAAAAAGTATTCATTCACCAACTATAGGCATGACCCAAAAAGTTCAACGTCAATAAGCAATAATACCATTTTATCAATTTGGGAAGACAACGACAACAATATGTGGTTTGGAACCTATGGAGGAGGTTTAAATAAACTTAACTCTTCTACTACTACTTTCACAAGCTATACAGAAGAAAATGGATTATCTAATAATTCTATTTATGGGGTGCTGGAAGGATCAAAAAACACACTTTGGGTAAGCACAAACTTTGGGTTGTCAAAATTTAATATTGGCACGAGCACATTTCAAAATTATCACGAAAATGATGGTTTACAAAGCAATGAATTCAACACTGGCGCTTATTTTAAAACGCGTTCAGGAAAATTATTATTCGGAGGAATAAATGGATTCAACGCTTTTTATCCTGAGGACATACAAACCAATGCGATAGCTCCACAAGTAGTATTAACGGACATTCTAGTGTTTAACATTCCAATTGAACATGAAATAGACACTATTCCGGAAGTATCTTTTATTAAAACACTTCAATTAAAAAGCACTCAAAATAACCTTACATTTAAATTTGCCGCACTGCACTACACTTTTCCTGAAGGAAATAAATATAAAGTCTTTCTGGAAGGAGCAGATCATGATCCTACTGAGCTAGGAGACCTTCAGCAAATTAACTACTCAAACTTATCTCCAGGAGAATACACACTTAAAATTTGGGCAGCAAACAGTGATGGAGTTTGGACTAAATCGCCTGCAGCTCTTGATATCATAATTACGCCTCCTTTTTGGAAAACTTGGTGGTTTATGTCTATTGGAATAGGTTTTGGACTGTTGGTTATATATGGTTTTTACATTGTTAGAATGCGGGCAATGAAATCTCAAAAAAGGAAACTTGCTTTTCTAGTTGAAAAAAGAACGAAACAAATTACACAGCAAAAAGAGCAAATGGAACTTCAAAAAGCCGCTCTAGAAGTTGAAAAAGACA
>Ga0209630_10003489_pt1 | contig 14320 bp, 12 predicted proteins | sample COG_01_FD_184745 | JGI IMG/M metagenome (GOLD analysis project Ga0209630, IMG submission 184745) | Pelagic Microbial community sample from North Sea - COGITO 998_met_01 (SPAdes) (version 2) | ecosystem: Environmental > Aquatic > Marine > Neritic zone/Coastal water | place: Helgoland, sampling... | reverse complement strand
ATGAAATGATTAAATGCAGGAATTACCTTGTTTTTAAGTTGGGGGATTAAAAATTCTGAGCGTTCGATTGGTCCAGCTACTAATTGAGGGAAAAAGGAAATGTATAAGGCATAATATCCAAAGTGCCGTTCAGGTTCTCTTTTTCTTCTAAAAACATCTATAGTATAGCTTAAAGATTGGAAAGTATAAAATGAAATTCCAATTGGCAAAATAATGTTTTTTGCAATAGAATAGTTGGTGTCGAAATCAGCTCCAAATAACAGATTAACATTTTCTAAAAAGAAACCAAAGTATTTGAAAAAGAAAAGCAAAGATAAATCAGTTAATATTCCGAGGCAAAAAAAGAAAACCCTCCCTTTTTTTAGTCGAGACATCATGATTGCTGTAAAATAAGCAATCACTGTAGAGGTTAGCATTACTATTGAATATTCAATATGGATACTAGCATAAAATAAGTAACTAGCGAATAACAAGATTGCCCACCGAAACTTTATTTTAATTGCATAAGTTAATAGAACTGCAAAAAGCAGAAAAATGTAATATTCTATCGTAATAAAGCTCATTAACTTGTTTTCCTGAAAATTTGAATCACTTTGTACAGATGTTATAGTCAATTATTGACAACGAATATACTTAAAGTCGTTACATAATGATAGAAGGTGTTAAAATAGGTGTGAATATTTAGAGGGTTTATAGTCTAGTAAATTCATATGGAGTAGTAGGAAAAAAGAATTGTTACATTTGTGTGATTACCAAAATAAACGAGAAATAGAATTGTGAGTTATCTTCATTCCAAAATAAGTTATTGCCTTTCCTCTAAAGCTGTTACTAATATAGATTTGGCGAATGAGTTTAAGGAAACTACAGCAGATGCTATCTTTGCAAAAACAGGCATATCTACTCGTTTTCAGACTGAAGGAGATATTTTAGCATCAGATTTAGGTTTTCTAGCAGCTAAAAAGTTATTCAAAGAATATAACATTCAAAAAGAAACAATTGATTTTATAATCTTCGTGTCCTCATGTCTTGATTATAAAGCTCCTACTACAGCATGTGTTCTCCAAGACCGACTAGGATTAGATATTAATATTGGAGCGATTGATATTTTGCATGGCTGTATGGGCTTTGTTTATGGGTTAAGTGCAGCTAAAGGATTAATCGCAACAAATCAAGCAGAAAACATATTGTTAATTACGGCTGATTCTCCTACCAAACTAATACATCCAGAAGATTTGGAGTTGCTCTCAATATTTAGTGACGGAGCAGCTGCCACTTTAATAACTAGGCAGGTTTCAGAGGTTTCAGGAGAAATAGGACAGTTTGTTTTTGGTACAGATGGCGTTGGAGCAAAAAATTTGATGGGCACTCGTTCTGGAATGAGAAACCCGACAGATGCAAATTGGTTTAAAGAGAATAAAGCAGTTCCGTCAGGTCTAAAATGGGGGAAACTTGAAATGAATAGTTCACAAATATTTATCTTTTCAATTCGAACAGTTCCTAAGTTAGTGAATAATATTTTGATTAAAGAAAGTTTAGCAATAGAAGAGATAGATTTATTTGTGTTTCATCAAGCTAATGGAGTGATGTTAGATTTTTTAAGAAGCAAATTGAAAATACCGAAAAAAAAGTTTTATCTTAACATTGAAAACAAAGGAAATACCGTTTCGGCAACAATTCCCATAGCCTTAAAAGATGCATTTTCAGAAGGGCTAATTACTAAAGGATGTAAGGTCTTAGTTGTGGGGTTTGGAATTGGTTATTCATGGGGCGGAACTGTCATTAGATATTGAATATGGAAATTGAGGTTTTTTTAGGGAAAATTAAGGCAGAATTTAATGAAGATTACGATATGGGAGATCTTGGCCTTGATGACAACATTAAGAATATGGATTGGTGGAGTTCAATGCACGCACTTGTTATAATAGCATTAATTGATACAGAATATGATGTAATGCTAGAGCCTTCTCAAATGAAAAGTGCAAATACGGTACGTGAATTATTCACTGTGGTAAACAACATTAAAGGCTAGATATGGCTTTGATGGATATAAAAAATTGGAAAATTTCTGGTATTGCTACTGCAGTGCCGAGTAATATTGTAGAAAACTCGGACTACAATACTTTATCTGCAATAGAGAAAAAGTTACTTGTAAAAACAACTGGAATAGAACGAAAGCACGTAGCAGAAAAGAATCAAACAACTTCTGATTTGTGTGAGGTTGCAGCGAATAAACTTTTGGATAGGTTATCCTGGAATAGAGAAGATGTAGGCTTGCTAGTTTTTGTGAGTCAATCTCCCGATTATTATCTTCCGGCAACAGCCATAATATTGCAGGATAAATTAAAACTTTCATCTAATTGTCTTGCTTTTGATGTTGGTCTGGGGTGCTCAGGTTATGTCTATGGGTTATCTATTGTTGCAAGTATGATTTCTGCCGGTCATTTGAAAAAAGCATTATTATTGGTGGGAGACGTTTCGTCTTCCACAGTGTCTTCATCCGATAAAAGTACCTATCCTCTTTTTGGTGATGCAGGAACAGCTACTGCAATTGAATTTTCTAAAAATAGTTCTGGACAGTTTAACATGATGAGTGATGGTGCGGGGTATGAGGCCATAATAATTAGGGATGGAGGAATTAGAAATAAAGTATCGAAAGAATCATTTGATCTAAAGAAAATTGGCGAAGGTATAAGTAGATGTGCTCTTGATTTAGAACTAGACGGACTAGAAGTTTACAACTTCTCAGTTACAAAAGTGCCTCCATTAATTAAAGTGTTATTGGAAGAAACCAATACTATCCCCGAGGACTATAACTATTTTGTAATGCATCAAGCAAATCGTTTGATGAATGAAACTATTCGAAAAAAATTAAAATTTACAGAAGAACAATCACCATATTCTTTAAAAAATTTTGGTAATACTAGCTCAGCATCTATCCCTCTCACAATTTGTTCAGAATTGAGTGGCAAAATTGAGACTGAAAATCAAAAAGTACTTCTAAGTGGATTTGGAGTAGGCCTTTCTTGGGGAGCAGTTACGTTGAATTTGGATAAAATTACATGCTTGCCAATAATTGAGGTTTAATATGGAGTTTTTAGGTTTAAGAAATAAAAAGATATTAGTAACCGGAGCTTCCTCTGGTATAGGAAAAGAGACGTGTCAGCTTTTATCAAGCATTGGAGCTGATATTTATGTTACCGGACGAAACATTGAAAGGCTGGAAGAACTTAGGGATAACTGTGACAATGTGAAGCAAGTAATATCTGCAGATTTAACAGATGATGTTGCTATAGAAAATCTGTTGGAAAGTTTGCCTATGCTGGACGGTGTTGTAAATTGCGCAGGAATAATATTTCCTTTCCCAGTTAAATTTATTGCGGAGAAGCATATCTCTAGCGTATTTAGAATTAATTTTGATGCTCAGGTTATCTTAAATTCAATGTTGTTTAGAAAAAAGAAAATACAAAAAAGTGCCTCTATTGTTTTTGTGTCTTCTGTATCAAGTCAATTTCCTTATGAAGGAGGAGCATTATACACAAGTTCAAAAGCAGCTATCGAAGCATATTCAAGAGCTGTTGCATTGGAAAATGCTAAGCATTCAATTCGGTCAAATGTCGTCTCTCCGGGCTTGGTGAAAACAAAAATATTTGATAAGACAATGGAAGCTTCTAGTAAAGAAGAGTTAGAGAACTATGAGAAAAACTATCCATTAGGATATGGTGACCCTATAGATGTTGCTAATTCAATAGTTTTTTTATTGTCAGATAGGTCAAGATGGATTACAGGGCAAAATATTATATTGGACGGAGGGTTAACGTTAGGGAGTAAATGAGTCAAGAAAAGTTAGATATATCAGTTGTTATCCCGATCTTTAATGCGGAAAATACACTCGTAGAATTGAATCATCAGTTGATTAGTTTTCTGAACGGGAAAAACATATTATATGAGGTAATATATGTTGATGATCATTCTTCCGATAACTCATGGAGAATTCTTCAAGATTTACAGGCAAATAATATTGACCTTGTTAAGATTATTCGCTTAGCAAAAAATGTTGGCCAACATGAGTCACTTATGTGTGGCTTGAATTTTTCAAAAGGAGAAAGCATTGTTACGATGGATGATGATTTGGAGCATTCGCCTGGAGATATTGAAGTTTTATTGGAGGCTAAGAAAGTCTCAAATTCTAATATATTATATGGGATGTATCCATCTGATAAGTCACAACGGGTTCGAAGAATGTTAAAGCGTGTCTATCGTTTTCTCTCAAAATCTGAGGGAATTAATAAGGCAGAAGGTTCCAGCTTCCGACTGCTAGATGCTTCTATTGTCAATAATATTAAAAAGCATGAATACAGCTTTATTTGGTTAGATGAAATGTTTTTATGGTATAACCCTAATCCTGAGTTTGTCCAATTATACAGAGTTGAAAATGGAGCGAATAAAGTCTCTCGGTATAGTTTGTTCAAGTTGATAGGGTTAACTTTTAATGTAATGCTCTATACCACAACAATTCCTCTTAGATTATTTATTTATGTTGGGTTTAGTTTGTCTGTTATTAATTTTCTCATAGGAACATTTTATATTATAAAAAAGCTGGCTTTTGGCTCTCAGGTTGGGTACACCTCATTGATAGTTTCTATTTTATTTACTTCCGGAATTATATTAATTGGCATAGGGATAATAGGTATTTATTTATCCCGTCTTTATAGCTTAATGAATAAAGAACCTCGCTATACAATTGAAGAAAAAAAATGCTAACTCTTTCTCAATATGGAGTAACCTTAAAGAGACTCGAACTTAATGATATAGAAGAAGTTAGAAAGTGGCGAAATTTGCATTATATCCAGAACAAGATGCAGTATAAAGAAGATATTTCTTCTGAAATGCAATTGATTTGGTTTAATTCTATAAATAACAACCTCAATTATTATTTTATAATAATCAATGAAAAGGGTAAAAGGGTAGGGTTAATAAACTCCAAAGATGTTGACTTAAAGCAAAAAAATGGAGAAGGTGGAATTTTTATATACGACAGGGATGTTTGGAATACTGTTACACCAGCAGTTGCTAGTATTATATTGTTGAATTTCTCTATTTGTTGCTTGCAGTCATTTGATCGATCCTTAATAACAATAATTAAGTCGAATACCTCAGCAATTAATTACAATAAGAAGTTGGGTTACTCTGTGGTTGATGAAGATCATTCTGTAGTAAGAATGGAGCTAACAAAAGATTCCTATTTGCATAGTGTAAAAGCTTATTCAAAAATACTAGATAAACTTTATCCTAATGATAAAGAATTAATGATTTCAGGATCAGTTTCAGTCATCAATATTGAAGAAATAAACGACCTTTTAATATAAGTTTACTAATTGTTTAAGCTTTCTTCTGGAAATATTCCTTTATCTAACCATTCTACCCAAGTTTTGTTGTCAGCAATATTCAATAGAAAAGGGTCATCTATATTTTCAATTTTATAGCGATTAATTTGTTCGCCGTTATATTCTCCTTCCGGATTGGCAACGTCAATCATAAGAACGATTCGTCTATTATCTGAAAGGTTCCATGCTTCATGCATTTTTGAGTCATCAAATGTAATTACCTGCCCCTCTGTCCAAGAAGTTTCTTCGTCCTCTACTTTTATTTTACAAAGGTCTTGTGAAGGTATTTCTAGAGCTAAATGATTGCGCAATACCATTCTAGAGTATCCCAAATGTGGTTCTACTCTTGTTTTTGGACTAAGTACAGAAAATTGAGCAGTTACTAAATCTGGGATTTTCTGCAGTAAAGCATAAGTTTTTGGGCAGTTTAAACAGTGATTCATTTGTTTGATTCCAAAAAAATAGAATTCATAAGTTTTCCAAGCTTCTTGGTTCTGTGATTTGACGTAATGTGGGTGCGCCAAAAACCATCTATTTTTATAAGGTAAAACATCCGAGTGGTCCAAAACCAATTGCATTTCTGCTTTTATATCTTTCCAGTTATCTTCTAGCACAGAAGCCCAAGGAAATTTATTTCGCATAAAATAAGAGGTGTCACTATTGGTTGATTGCATGAGATTATTATTTAGTTTAATAAATTTTTAGCAAAATGCTTTAAAGCATGCTACGAATCATATTCCTATATAGGTCAAATTTAGTTAACTTTGAATTAAATAACTTGATTTGGAACATAAAGCTAAAATGTGGTTTGCGTACTTCACTTCTTCCAGTTATAAGGATGATGAGAATTTTATTCCGTCGGAAAGACTGGTTTGGAGTTCCCAAATTCTTTCGAAATCAAATGAGATTTGTACCGAAGTAGAAATGCTACTGGCTAGTAAGGGATTCACACCAAAAGGGTATTTTATTGAGGGGCTATCAAAGGATAATGGGTGGCAAACGTACAGTCTTAAAACTTGGGGTATAGAGGTGAAAAAAGCATTAGAAAATATGCCAATTCTTAATGATATAATAAAGGGAAATTCAAATATTGTTTCAGTGTCAATAAATGTACTTAATCCAGGGATGGAAATCAAAGGACATTATGGAGATTCGAATACTTTTTACCGAAGTCATTTTGGCGTCCAAATCCCCGAAGGATTGCCTAATTGTGGCTTTAAGGTAAATGACGAATCCAAGGCATGGGAGCTTGGAAAGTTGCTCACTTTTTCTGATGGTAACTATCATTCAGCGTGGAATTATTCTAATGAAAAACGCGTAATCGTGGTTTTTGATGTTATAAAAAGTCAATATGAGTCGCGTCGAAGATATATTTGTTTTAGAGTTAGGTCTTTTTTGATATTGCAATTATTATTTGAAAAGTCAGATGTAATAAAAAAATTACCCAAATGGATTCATAAAATAATTGTGGTTTTAATAGCATTAATATTGTTTTGTATTTATCCAATGCAAAAAATTACGGGTACCCTAAAAAAGCACAATTGAAAAAACAAGAGGTTAAAATATGGCACTCGTTTACGGAAAGAGGTGAGTATCAAGGTGCGGATCCTTCATATTTTGATGTTTCCTCGTTTGATTGGTATTCTATTTTAAAGAATAACACGGATGTTTTTAAAAAGGAGGTGTTGGAGGCTACAGGAGAAATATTTATTCCTTATTACAATCGCACGTTTTCAAATACCCCGGAGAGTTGGAAAATTATACCATTGTTTAGTTGGTTAAAACGTTTTGACTCCAATTTAGCAAAAATGCCAAAATCTAAAAACATACTTAGTCAAATACCTTTTTTAGTATCTGCGGCTTATAGTCAGTTGGATAATTCATCCTTAATAAAGGAGCATATAGGAGATTCGAATGTAACGTATAGAGTGCATATTCCTTTAGTTATTCCTGCTGGGTTGCCAGAATGTGGAATTGAGGTACTTAAAGAAAGAAGGGAGTGGGTGGTTGGAGCACCGTTTGCCTTTTGTGATGCTCATAAACATAGAGCCTGGAACAATACAAGTGAAAAAAGAATAGTATTGCTGCTTGATATTATTAGGCCTGAATTCGCATCCAAAACAAAGTGGATTTGTGCTCAAATGAGGTCTTCCTTGGTGTTGCAGTTTCTTTTTCAAAAAACAAAGTTAATTCACAAATTACCTCGATTTATGAGAGTTTTCCTAATGAATTTTGGAGCAGGGATAATTTATCCTTTTCTCTTGAATAAGAGAACGCAAACAGGCAAGTAGTTGAGCTAATATATTCGATTTTTAAAAAGTTTAGTTTTCATTTTTAGCGGTAGTTTATAGTAGATTATATTTTGTACAAACAGATAGGAATAATAGAATAACCTGAAAGGGATGCTCATGCCCTGTATAAGTATCTCGTGAAATAAATTATATTCTTTTTTCTGAGGGTGGCCAAGTTTTAACGACGTCTTTCTGCAAATAACGTCACATATTAGGACCTCTTTTTTTCTTAAATGCTGACTCCAAACACCAATTCTTTTACTGGAAATGGGCTTCTCAAGATTACTGTGCATCGATTGCACCTTTGTTTTTTGCTCTTCTGTTAATGATGAATCCTGAACTTTCTTTTCCAGATTAACTTTGGTGTAATAATTCAATACCTCCTCCTCATATTCAAGACCAATAAACTGGAAAATATCCTTTAGCGTAGCGGTGGGGTTTTCTACTAGGCTTTCATATCGGATAGGGAAAACGTTCTTCTTCGAAAACATTTTCAATATCCGCTTATTGTAATGGTTCCAAGAAATAGCCAAGATAAAAATGGAAACTCTTTTACTAGATGAGAATTTTTTTCTAGAAGAAATATTGTCACGATAATTTCTTGAGATAGCTAAGAACTTTGCATTTGGGCATGTTTTCTCAAGTTGTTTTAAATGTATAGTGTATTCAGGGTTTTTGTCAAAAATTACTTGAGCATTTTTTTCTTCAATTTTAATGGAAGAGCTTAAATAGATTTGCCAGATAATATCTTCTTTCGTAAAAGGTTTTTGTTTTATATCAATAGATCCTTTCCATACGCTCATTGTAGTATTTGTGTTAAGGCATAGAGAGGTATTTATTAGATCAATGTCTTTCGCTGAGAATGTTGTTTTTTTGTTTAAATATGAAGCTATAAAAAGTAAAAAGTTGTTTTCAGGACTAGCATATATTTTAGAATGTGAATTTAAAATGCTTGTTAACAAGGAGGTGCCAGACCTCCCCATTCCAATAATGAAATTAAAGGAGGGGTTGAAATTTGTGTTTTTGTTTTTGCTCAAAATTAAAAAATGTTAAGTTATTTTTGAAACAATATTTTTGAGTCTTTTTAATTTAATCGAGTAAGGCAATTTAAATAATATTTTTTGTTTTGTGATAGATAACCTTCCTTTTATAAAGGATGGAGAGCATTTTAATATAACCGGTTTGTTAAATGGTTTGAATTTTTCGTAACCAAAATTATTTCCAAACCGGGAACAGATGCTATCACAGTTTCTAATCTCTTCTTCGCTTAATACAGTTTTCCATTTGTCTATCCGATAAGTGTAAATTGGGCTGTTGACTGATTTGATTTTTGTCTCAAGGATTTTAACTTGTCCAGAACTCAGGTGCTTGTATTTTTCTGTCAAATTGTTTTCTTGTTGCTCTTCTTTTATGGAAAGGAGCTCCTTTGAATATGAAATGCTTAGAAATGAAAATATTTTTTTGACTGTTTTGTCTTGATTGGTTACCATGTCCTCGTACTTAATAAACAGAACTTTATTAGGGTTTTTAAATTTTAATTTTAACAAAGATTGGTTGAATGTTAGCCATCGTATAGCATTATAGATTACGTCAGGAGTTCTCCAGTGTGTTTTTTCCTTTCTAGAAAGTATATTTGCCCTATAATCTCTTATCATTACTATGGCTTTAGAGTTCTCATTCAATTGAAACAATTGCTCGCCAAAAAGACTATTGCCAGGGTTTTTGTCTACAATGTACCGAATTTCCTGTTGCTCGTGTTGCGGGAATTTAAATTGCAAGTGAATTAAGTTGATCAGATCGTCAAATGTCATTTCTAATGGGTACTTAATTGACTTGAAGAAAGAGTATTCGAAACTCCAATTTATAAAAGGAGCTAATTTTTCATATGTAGCTATGTAGTCAAGTATTGCTGAAATATCTTTTTCAGTAAATACGGTTTTGTTTTTGAAGCTGGAAAAAAAAAACTGAGTAAAAACACTTTCTGGTGTTGCTAAAACATTTTTATGTCGATTAAAAACATTGACCAAGAGTGTCGTTCCAGATCTTCCAATACCGAGTATGTAATGTCTTGTAATTGGCTGTTTATTTTGATTCGTCATTTAGTTTTGTCCTATATACAAGTGTACGTATTATTATTTTATTTGTCATATAAGAGTCTAGGTTAGATTGTTTTTAGCTGCAATAAAAGCTGTTTTAATTTGTGTGATTTTAAGTATATTCAATTTACCGCTTATCAAGTTTTTACGAATTTAATTTAAAAGGGCAACCTATTTTATGATTCCTTCGTCTAAATTGCGATATTTACAATCCAAATAAAGAAAATTTACGTTTAATTTGATTATTAACCATAATTAATAACATGAAAAAACCAATCTTATTTTGCCTGTTTTTAGTTGCTTTTTCGATTACTCAGAATATTAGCGCTCAGAAAATTGAAGTTTTAGAATCTCCAGAATACAAAAGGGAAAGACCAGTCAAAGTTGAAGTTCTGCCTTCATATGTTCCTTTGTATGTTATTTCAGTTAAAGAATTACCCTCATATTTTATTTCTGGAAAAATTCCCGAATCATTTCCGAAATATGACCCTAGCATTAAAAAAGGTGCAAATAAAAAAATTGCGATAGAATGGTGTATTGTTCCATCAAACCGAGCATTGCTAACAGAAGATGCAAAAACTCGAGTTGATGCAAAGTTGGATGAATTGAAAGCGAAATCGAACAAGTAATAAATTCTCCATTTTATAATAATATTCGATAGTATGAAATATATATGTTACTTTTTAGCGTTAACATTCATTTTGCAAACATCAACTGATGTTTTAGCACAAGGAACATCATGTGTTGATGCTGATCCTTTTTGTACAGGAACGACTTATAGCTTTCCTAATAATACAGGAACATCTGCTCAGGCTGGGCCTGATTATGGATGTTTACTTAGTCAGCCCAATCCAGCCTGGTATTATCTCCAGATTGATCAATCAGGAACTATCCAAATGGATATTTCACAAGTTAATGCTAGCGGTTCAGGGATTGACGTAGATTTCATTGCGTATGGACCTTTTGGCTCTGTTGCTGGAGGTTGCGGGGCACTCACTTCTGGTAATACGGTTGACTGCAGCTATTCTTCAGCTGCCAATGAAACAGCTACAATAACAGGAGCCGTTTCAGGTGAATATTATATTTTATTAATAACTAATTTTTCAAATCAACCAGGTAATATTTCTTTTTCACAGACTGGAGGTACAGGAACTACTGATTGTTCAATTGTTGCACCAACATGTCCAACAGTAGGGTTTCATGTTGAAAGTGCAGGTGCTATTGTTGATTTGCCAATTTCGGTGGATTGTGATGTTGATGGTTGGGTATTTTTACGTCATGACGACGTTGCTACAGCCGGAGGCTTGCTAACTCCAACAGTAACAGTAAATGTTGCAACAAACGGAGAGACAGCAGGTAATAATATCTATGGTTACGAGAATAATGGAGGAACCTGGAATAACTATTGGGGTTCGCAAAATATTCCTTCGAATACAAATTTTTCCTTTACAATGTATGAAATGGATAATGTTACAGCAACCTCATTTGGTGTCGAAATGTGTGATGTTAATTCTGGTGCCGATATGAGTTATACCGTTGTTGATGCTAATTGTGGAGCAACTATAGCTACAGGAACTTGGGGAGCAAGTGATGGAACAAACTCTGGGTCTTCAGGCCCTAATGGAAACCCAACCAGTGGAGGTTGTTCATTTATATCTTTTGCACCAGGGTTGGTGAGTGGTTCAGCTGTATATACATGCCCTACTTGTCCTCCTGCTTCTTTTGTTACAACGGATTACGGGTTTGCTTATTTTAATCCTGCCCAAGCAGGACCTGGCACTTACGATATTACTTATTGTTTTGATAATGGATGTGGATGTTCTGGATGTCAGACTGAGCAAATAACTGTAGTTAATCCGTATGATGCTTCTTTTACTTATTCAGCTACTACGTATTGTCAATATGATGCGGATCCAACTGCCTCAATAACTGGAGATGCTGGAGGAACATTTACTTCTACTCCTGGAGGTTTGTCTTTAAATAGTGCTTCTGGAGCAATTGATGTTTCTGCTAGTGCACCGGGAAGCTATACGGTTTCTTACACGGTTGGATCTGGAGCTATAGATTATTCAGGAAGTTGTAACGATGTAGTGAATGCTGCGATTATTATTGGAGCAACTCCAATAGCAGGAGCAGGTTCTAATGGAGTTATTGATTGTTCTAGTCCGACTACCTCATTAAGTGGTACTGGTGGAGGTAGTTATTTATGGAGTGCTTCTGGCGGTGGTAATATTACCACTGGATCAGGCACAGCAACACCCACTGTAGATGCTGCAGGAACATACACGCTTACTGTTACTAATACAGATGGATGTATTGATTCCGATATAGCTACAGTGTCAGCAGATATCACACCACCAACAGCTGGATCAAGCGCTGCAGGAATAATAGATTGTAACAATACCACTACAACAGTTACTGGAACAGGAGGCGGAACATATTCATGGGTTGCTTCTGGTGGTGGTAATATTACCACTGGATCAGGCACAGCAACACCCACTGTAGATGCAGCTGGAACTTACACTGTTACCGTAACAGGAGCAAATGGATGTGTAGATACGGACATTACTGTTGTTACTGATGATTTAATAACTCCAACAGCTAATGCTGGATCTGCAGGTGTGATAGATTGTAATAACACTACAGTGAATCTTTCCGGTTCAGGTGGAGGAAGTTATTCTTGGGTTGCCTCTGGTGGAGGTAATATTACAGCTGGTTCTAGCACTGACGAACCTACAGCAAACGCTGCTGGAACATATACAGTTACGGTTACAGGTTCAAATGGATGTACAGATACGGATGTTACTACTGTAACAACGGATCTAACACCACCAAATGCAGATGCTGGATCAGATGGTGCAATAGACTGTACTGTATCTGCAGCTGATTTAACTGCAACGGGTGGCGGAACATATTCATGGGTTGCTTCATCCGGTGGAAATATAACAAGTGGGGCAAATTCACCTACAATGACTGGAAATGCCGCCGGAACATATACAGTTACAGTTACAGGAGCAAATGGATGTACAGATACGGATGTAGCTGTAATAACTTCGAATGTTACCGTTCCAACCGCAGATGCTGGTTTGGATCAAACATTGGATTGTAATAACGCGACGGTTAATATGACTGCTACAGGCGGTGGAACTTACTCATGGGTTGCAACTGCAGGTGGTAATATTACTGCAGGTGCTGGATCAGCAACCATTACTGCAGATGCAAGTGGGACTTATACGGTTACAGTCACAGCGACAAGTGGGTGTACATCTACTGATGATGTGCAAGTAACCACTAGTCCAACTCCTACTGCTTCAATAAGTGGAGGAGGGACAATATGTGCTGGAGAAGCTATACCAGATGTGATAATTTCTTTGACAGGAGAAGCTCCTTGGACAGTTACTTATAATGATGGAAGTTCTAATACGACAGTTAACCCAGTAACATCTCCATTTACAATTTCTGGAGGAATTGATGGTGCATATACTATTGTAAGTGCTTCAGATGCTACAACTTGTCCAGCAACAATAAGTGGTTCGGCAAGCATCACTACTAATCCATTACCAGTTGCGATTGTAACTGGAGGTGGCACAATTTGCGCAACTGACCCAATTCCGAATGTAACAATCACTTTGACAGGAATAGGACCATGGGATGTTACTTATGAAGTTGATGGTGCACCAATAAATGTAACGATTAATAGTTCTCCATATACAATATCTGCAGGTGTAGATGGAAATTATGTTGTTACAGCAGTTTCTGATGCGAATTGTACTGGTAGTAGTAATGGTTCTGCTAATATTATTACTAATCCATTACCTACTGCTACGATAAGTGGTGGAGGAGCCATTTGCGCTGGTGATCCAATTCCGGATGTTACTATTGTGCTGACGGGAACAGGACCTTGGACAGGTAATTACTTTGATGGAACTAACACTATACCATTTTCTACGAATACAAGTACTTTTATTATTCAAAATGGCTCCGATGGAACGTACACAGTTTCAAATGTTTCAGACGTAAACTGTGTGGGTGTAGCAATTGACGTTGCTACGATTACTACTAGCCCTTTGCCAACAGCTAACGTAACAGGAGGAGGAACCATTTGTGCAGGCGACCCAATTCAAGATGTTATATTTACCTTAACAGGAACAGGACCTTGGTCAGTAACTTATACCGATGGAGTGACTCCAACAACAATAGTAGTAAATAGCTCACCATATATTTTGTCAAATGCTTCGGATGGAACATACAGTGTTGCAGCTTTATCAGATGCTACTGCATGTTCAGGAACATCTTTTATTGGCTCTGCAACAGTATTAACAAATGCAATACCTACAGCTACTGTTTCAGGTGGAGGTACTATATGTGCTGGAGCTGCTATTCCAGATATTACAATTACATTGACTGGAACAGGGCCTTGGGACTTGACATATACTGATGGGGTTGCACCAGTAACTGTCACGGCGAACACCAGTCCATATGTTATTAATAATGGAATAGATGGTACTTATTCGGTAACTGCAATTAATGATGCAAATTGTACAGGAAC
>Ga0209630_10003485_pt1 | contig 14327 bp, 24 predicted proteins | sample COG_01_FD_184745 | JGI IMG/M metagenome (GOLD analysis project Ga0209630, IMG submission 184745) | Pelagic Microbial community sample from North Sea - COGITO 998_met_01 (SPAdes) (version 2) | ecosystem: Environmental > Aquatic > Marine > Neritic zone/Coastal water | place: Helgoland, sampling... | reverse complement strand
CGAGGATTGTACCGTCTTGCGTTATGGACGCTTGTTTGGCCATATGATTTAATATCTGGTTAAAATTTCGTTTTAGTGTAGTAAGACTTTTTCTATTTCATCAAAACTTGAGAGAACGTCCGCCTGGTCTTTGCGCACCACGATATCGTGTTCAAAGTGCGCACTTACCTTGCGGTCTGCCGTCACGATCGTCCAGCCATCTTCCATATGGAAGACATCCTTTCGACCTAGATTGATCATGGGTTCAATGGCTAAAACCATTCCATCCATCAGCCGTGGACCGTTGCCGCGGCGACCGTAATTGGGTACCTCCGGTGCTTCGTGCAACGAACGTCCCAACCCATGACCTACCAATTCCCGAACAACCCCGTAGCCATTGTTTTCCGCATGCTGTTGACAGGCAAATCCGATATCTCCGATTCGCTTCCCAACGACTGCTTGTTCAATAGCAAGACGAAGGCATTCTTTGGTGACGTCTAGTAGCTGCTGAATTTCTGGAGCAATCTCGCCCACCGCAAAGGTGTACGCACTGTCTCCATAGAATTCATTCTTCAACACCCCGCAATCAATTGACACAATGTCACCTTCTTCAAGGGGACGGTCATCGGGGATGCCATGCACCACGGCTTCATTTACCGAGGTACATAAGGAATTTGGAAAACCTCCATATCCCTTGAATCCTGGCTCGGCACCGTGATCGCGGATAAATTCCTCGGCCACAGCATCAAGCTCTAGCGTTGTGACACCCGGACGAATCCTTTGTGCCACAGCAGCTAACGTTTTCCCAACAAGCAAAGAACTTTCCCGAAGGAGCTCAACCTCTTCGTCCGTTTTAATGTGCACGCGTCGGCCGAAACTCATTTCAGGTTATCCCGTAATGCCGCCCACAGGTGACTGTGGTCGACCACGCAATTTCCCAGATTTCATCAACCCGTCATAATGACGAGAAAGCAAGTAGCTTTCAATTTGTTGAAGGGTATCTAGAATGACTCCCACCATAATCAGCAACGACGTACCGCCGAAGAAAATGGAGAAACCTTGCGCTTTCGTTAATCCAAGGCTAAATACAATCGCTGGAAGGATTGCGATAAAAGCCAACATCAATGATCCCGGTAATGTGATATTTGACAATACCCTCTCCAAGAAATCCGCTGTGGGCTTTCCAGGTTTAACACCAGGAACAAAACTGTTTTGACGCTTCAAGTCGTCCGCCATTTGATTGGGGTTGACCGTGATCGCCGTGTAGAAGTACGTGAAGACGACAATCATCACAAAAAAGATGACGTTGTACCAAAGGCCATTGAAGTCTGCCAGGCTCTGAATAGCAGCGTTATCCTGGAAGGTTTCACTTTGTGTCAAATACAGTGGAACGAACATGATCGCCTGGGCGAAGATGATCGGCATGACACCTGCTGAATTCACTTTCAATGGAATATAGCTCCTTGCACCCTCACCTTGCGGCAACTGGCTTCCGCCCGTTTGCATCTTGGCCATTTGGACCGGCACCTTGCGCAATGCCTGCACCAAGGCAACACTTGCGCCAATGATGACCAACAGGAAGGCGATTTCTACCAAGAAGAAGAAAACCGATGAATCAGGGTGGATGAATTCTTGTATGAGCGCCTGAGGGAAAGTCGCAATGATTCCAATCATGATCAGCAAGGAAATTCCATTGCCCACTCCTTTGTCCGTAATGCGCTCACCGAGCCACATGATCACCAACGTAGAGCATACCAAAATCAAAACGGCACTGAACCACCAGAACGTCGATGGGTCTGCTACTGCACCTGGCACACCAGCGACCGATGTCGCTAAGTAACCCGGAGCCTGTACCAACGTAATCGCAATGGTCAAAAAGCGGGTGTATTGATTGATTTTCTTTCGGCCACTTTCACCTTCCGCTTGCATCTTTTGGACTGCTGGAACAGCAATTCCTAAAAGCTGAATAATAATCGAAGCTGAGATGTAGGGCATGATGCCCAGTGCAAAAATGGACGCTCGAGTGAACGCTCCTCCTGTAAAGAGAGAAAGGAGATCACCCAATCCACCGCTTCCTGATTGAGCCATTTGCTCTGCCAGCACATCACTGTTCACCCCTGGAATCACAATAAATGACCCGATTCGGTAAACCAAAATCAACCCCAAGGTGATTCCGATTTTTTGGCGCAATTCTTCGTGCTTCCAAATGTTACCGATTTGTGTAAAGAAATTCTTCATCTGGCAACGTTTAGGCTTCAGTAACTTCTCCGCCAGCTGCCTCAATGGCTGCCTTCGCAGATGCTGAGAATTTATGTGCCTCAACGGACACACCTGACTTTAACTCTCCACGGCCGAGAATTTTTACGAGGTCACGCTTTCCAGCTAACCCATTGTCTGTAATATCCGAAAGTGTGATGGCTTTCAGTTTCTTACGATCAATCAATTCTTGGAGTGTATCCAAGTTGATTCCTTTGTACTCCACTCGATTCGGATTCGTAAATCCAAACTTGGGCACACGACGTTGAAGCGGCTGTTGTCCACCTTCGAAACCGATTTTGCTCTTGTAACCGGAACGTGATTTCGCGCCCTTGTGACCACGTGTTGAAGTACCTCCGTGACCGGATCCTTCACCGCGCCCAACTCGCTTGCGCTGCTTCCGAGAACCCTCTGCTGGCTTTAGATTGCTGAGATTCATGGCTTTTGCTGGTTAATTTATAGTTCTTCTACCTTGACGAGGTGACTCACTTTTCGGACCATGCCCAAAATTTGTGGAGTCGCTTCGTGTTCGACAGGATTGTGTAGTTTCTTAATTCCGAGGGCCTGCATAGTGGCCTTCTGACGCTTTGGGCGGTTGATCGCACTGCGCACTTGGGTGATTTTGATTTTTCCCATGATCTAATGCTATTACCCGTTAAAGACTTTGCTAACTGAGATACCTCGCAGGTCAGCGATATCCTTCGCACTGCGCAGCTCTTGCAACGCGTTGTACGTCGCTTTCACGACATTGTGAGGATTGCTTGATCCCAAAGACTTCGCGAGAACATCCTTGATGCCTGCACTCTCCAATACAGCTCGCATGGCACCACCTGCGATGACACCCGTACCCGGCGATGCCGGACGAATCATCACATGTGCACCCGCATACTTCATCTCCTGAGCGTGTGGGATGGTCCCCTTTACGAGAGGCACATCAATCATATTCTTCTTCGCATCCTCAATGCCCTTCTGAATCGAAGTGGCAACTTCCCGGCTCTTACCCAAGCCATGACCGACGCGGCCCTTCTCATCCCCTACCACCATGATAGAGCTAAAGCTGAACGTGCGACCTCCTTTTGTGGTCTTCGCAACACGGTTAATGCCCACCAAGCGCTCCTTCAAATCAGGATCACCCGTACGAGATTGCTGCTGCTGATCGCGTCCTTTTCGTTGTTGACGTTGTTCCATCTTTCCTTAGAATTTGAGCCCTCCTTCGCGGGCAGCTTCTGCCAGGGTTTTAACCCGACCATGATACAAATAACCGTTTCGATCAAAAACGACCGTTTCAATTCCGGCAGACTTCGCTTTCTCTGCAATCATTTTTCCAACTTGCTTGGCTTGGTCCAGTTTTGGTCCATTCGCCTCTTCAGCTCCTAACGAAGCTGCAGCTGCGAGGGTGCGGCCAGCACGGTCGTCAATGATTTGCGCATAGATCTGCTTATTACTGCGGAAAACCGATAACCTCGGACAATCTGCCGTTCCTTGAATTTTGCCTCGTACGCGACGCTTAATTCGGTTGCGAGCGAATGTTTTTTTCGTTCCCATGAGTCTCGATTATTTAGCTGCTGTCTTACCTGCCTTCCGACGAATCTGCTCCCCTGCATAGCGAACACCTTTGCCTTTGTAAGGCTCAGGCTTGCGCAAAGATCGAATCTTTGCTGCCACTGTACCGATGAGCTGTTTGTCGTGAGAGCTCAATTTCACATAAGGCCTTTCGCCTTTCTTCGTATCTGCTTCTAACTTGATTTCTTGCGGCAAGCGCATGACAATCTGGTGACTAAATCCCAATGCCAACGTCAGGTCTTGACCTGAAGAAGATGCACGGAATCCAACACCCACTAATTCCAATGTTATGGAGAAGCCGTTGGTCACGCCTTCAACCATGTTATTTACCAAAGCACGATACAGTCCGTGCTTTGAACGATCGTCCTTGTGGTCTGACGAACGCGTAAACGTGAGAACATTGTCCTGAAGCTCCATACCGATTTTTTCATCGATAATTTGCTCAAGTTCCCCTTTGGGGCCTTTTACCTTCACCGTCGTTCCATGCAGCGTTAAGGTAACGCCGTCAGGTACAACAATGGGTGATTTTCCTATCCGTGACATAATGCTGTTCTTTCTAAATCAGTAAACGGTGCAAACTACCTCTCCCCCGATGTTCATCTTTCGGGCTTCCTTATCGGTCATCAAACCTTTCGAAGTAGAGACGATTGATACACCTAAGCCATTCAAAACACGTGGCAAATCATCGGAACTTGCGTATTGACGCAAACCCGGACGCGAAACACGCTGCAATTCAGTGATGGCCGGACGTTTCGTCTTGCTATCATATCGCAATGCAATCTTAATGGTGCCTTGGTATCCCTCGTCATCGAATTTAAAATTCAAGATGTACCCTTTGTCAAACAAAATTCGGGTCATCTCCTTTTTCATGTTCGAAGCGGGAATTTCCACGACTTTATGACCGGCCATTTGCGCATTGCGGATGCGGGTCAAGTAATCTGCTATCGGATCAGTATTCATAATCTTCAGTCTAATCGTGGGTTACCAACTTGCTTTCTTAACACCCGGGATTTTTCCCGATAAGGCCATCTTACGGAACAAGACTCGCGACACGCCAAATTGGCGCATATAACCACGAGGTCGTCCAGTGATTTGGCATCGATTGTGCATCCGCACGGCTGCGCTGTTGGGTGGAAGCTTTTGCAAACCTTCCCAATCACCTGCTGCCTTCAAAGCCGCACGCTTTTCAGCATACTTGGCTACCATTCGAGCCCGCTTGCGCTCACGCGCTTTCATTGATTCCTTCGCCATCTTAGTTCTTTTTGAAGGGGAAACCGAAACCTTCGAGCAGTGCTTGCGCCTCCTCGTCCGTTTTCGCTGTTGTTACAATCGTAATATCCATTCCATTGAAAAACTTCACCTCGTCCAGGTTGATTTCAGGGAAAATGACCTGCTCTTTCACTCCAAAAGTGAAGTTGCCTCGGCCATCAAATCCTTTCGCGTTGATACCTTGGAAATCACGGGTACGCGGCAATGAAATAGCGATCAAACGATCCAAAAATTCAAACATTTTTCCTCGACGTAAGGTGACGCGCGCGCCAATTGGCATGCCTTTTCTCAACTTAAAGTTGGAGACGTCCTTGGTCGAAATCGTCTGCACAGCCTTTTGACCCGCTACGCGCGACATCTCATCTGTTGCATATTCGACGATTTTCTTATCCGCAATGGCTTTTCCAAGCCCTTGGTTCAAACATATCTTGGCGACGCGGGGTACCTGCATCACACTCTTATACTCGAAGCGCTCTGTGAGGCTAGGTATAATTTCCTCAGCGTACTGAGTTTGGAGGCGTGGAATGTAACTCATCACTTCAGCTCCTCATTGGTTTTCTTTGAATAACGAACGAGCTTGCCTTCGTCTCCACGACGACGACCAACTCGAGTGGCATTTCCAGCAGCGTCCACGACCATCACATTTGAAATGTGAATGCCGGCTTCCATGCTTTCAATTCCTCCTTGCGGGTTAGCAGGTCCAGGCTTGATATGCTTCTTCACCATATTCACGCCTTCAATCTTCACACGATCGGACTTGCGATCGACGGACATCACCGTTCCTTGCTTGCCTTTGCTTCCGCCGGCAATTACCTTGACGGAATCTCCTTTTTTTACTTTTACTCGCTTGTACATGTCTTCCGAATTAAAGTACCTCTGGGGCCAGTGAGACAATTTTCATAAAGTCCTTTTCACGAAGCTCACGAGCTACAGGGCCGAAAATCCGCGTTCCGCGCATTTCGCCGTTGGCATTCAACAACACTATTGCGTTGTCGTCGAATCGGATATACGATCCGTCTGCACGACGCACTGATTTCTTCGTACGAACCACGACGCCTTTCGATACGGCGCCTTTTTTGATGTTACCGTTCGGTGTCGCCTGCTTGACAGAAACGACAACGGTATCCCCGATGCTTGCATATCGCCGACGTGTACCACCCAACACTCGGATGCAAAGGACCTCCTTTGCTCCGCTGTTGTCAGCCACCTTCATGCGGGATTCTTGTTGTATCATCTTTTGATTTCTTTCGCTTTAAAACTCCTACGAGGTTATTTCGCTCGCTCTACAACTTCCACCACTCGCCAGCACTTGCGCTTGCTCAATGGTCGAGTCTCCATGATGCGAACAGTGTCTCCGATGTTACAAGTATCTGCTTCATCGTGCACCATAAACTTGCTCGTCTTCTTAAGGAATTTACCATATTTCGGGTGCTTCTCCTTACGCTCAACGGTCACCGTGATGCTCTTGGTCATGGAGTTGGACGTTACCGTTCCAATTCGCTCTTTGCGCAGGTTGCGCTCTATTGTTGTGCTTTCAGTACTCATGCGTTCGCGGTATTCCGAGCATTCATTTCAGTCAACAAGCGCGCAACGTCGCGCTTTTTATTTTTCAAAGCTGTCGTAGACTCCAACCCAGCAACAGTGTGGTTGAATCGCAACTTGGCTAGCGCTTCGCGCTCTACGTCAATCCGCTCCATCAAATCGGAGTCAGAAAGCTGTCGTATTTCTGTCATTTCAATCATCACTCTGCATAATCTGGGCGTACAACAAACTTGCACTTCACCGGAAGCTTCTGAGCTCCGAGTCGCAAGGCCTCTAAGGCAGTCTCTTTTGAGACTCCATCCACCTCAAACATCAATCGCCCAGGTCGGACAGGTGCAACCCAATGGCTTGGAGCTCCTTTACCTTTACCCATACGAACCTCTGCAGGCTTAGATGTGATCGGTTTGTCCGGGAAAATTCGAATCCACACTTGTCCCTCACGCTTCATGTAGCGGTTGATGGCGATACGTGCTGCTTCGATTTGTCGGGAGGTAATGAAACCTTCCTCCAACGTTTTGATCCCGAAGGTACCATATGCAAGGGTGCTTCCGCGATACGCTAAACCGCGTATCCGACCCTTTTGCATTTTCCTGAATTTCGTTCTTTTCGGCTGTAACATAACCTTTCTCTTCTATCAGTTGCGTGTACGACGGCGACCACCACTCCCGCCACCTTGTCGGCCTGAGCCGCCGCGGCGATCGTTTGATTGCTTTTGTGGAGGAATAGGCGACAAGTCCTTCTTGCCGTAAATCTCGCCACGGCAAATCCAGCACTTGATGCCAATTCGTCCGTAGGTCGTGTGCGCCTCCATCAACGCATAGTCGATGTCCGCACGGAATGTGTGCAATGGAATCCGGCCTTCCTTGTAGGATTCTGAACGCGCGATTTCCGCACCGTTCACCCGTCCTGCAATGTTGATCTTGATTCCTTCAGCTCCCAGTCGCATCGTACCTGCTATGGCCATCTTAATGGCACGGCGGTGTGAGATACGCGCTTCAATCTGGCGAGCTACGCTCTCCGCAACCAATTTCGCATCCAACTCAGGACGCTTGATCTCGAAAATATTGATCTGTACCTCCTTTCCAGTCAGCTTTTTCAATTCTTCGCGGAGCTTATCTACTTCCTGACCTCCTTTTCCGATGATGACACCGGGACGCGCAGATTTTACGGTCACTGTCACCAACTTCAAGGTGCGCTCAATGATGATATTTGAAACGCTTGCTTTACGCAATCGAGCCAAGAGGTACTCACGGATTTTCTCGTCCTCTACAAGCTTATCCTTGTAGTCGTTTCCACCATACCAGTTCGAGTCCCATCCACGGATGAAACCAAGGCGATTTCCAATCGGATTTGTTTTCTGTCCCATGAATCAGTTCTTAACGGAGTCTACAATGATGGTTACGTGATTGCTGCGCTTGCGAATGCGGTGCGCGCGACCTTGAGGTGCAGTTTGCAAACGCTTCAGCATTCGCGCGCTGTCTACCTTGATCTCCCGAACAATCAAATCTGATTCTTCAGGACGTGAGCCGGCGTTCTTCGCTTCCCAATTGGCAATCGCTGATCGGAGTAATTTCTCCAAACGATTGGACGCCTCTTGCGGGCTAAACTTCAAAATATTCAATGCCTGAAAGACATCTTTTCCACGAACCGTATCAGCGACCAATCGCATCTTTCGGGGAGACGTGGGGCAATTATTGAGCTTCGCGATTGCGAGGCTCTTCATTTCTTCCTTTCGCGCTTCTGCAGCGAGTCGTTTGCGTTTTCCCATGACGATTATCGCTTCTTGTCCCTTTTGTCCGCGTGGCCACGGAAGGTACGGGTGGGTGAAAATTCTCCGAGCTTGTGTCCGACCATATTCTCTGTTACGAAAACAGGGATGAATTGTCGGCCGTTGTGCACAGCTATTGTCAATCCAACAAAATCAGGCGTGATGGTACTGGAACGAGACCACGTCTTGATGACGGACTTTTTGCCCGATGTTTGGATCGCCTCAACACGGTTGTTGAGCTTATAGTGTACGAATGGGGGTTTCTTAAGTGAACGAGACATGGCTATTACTTCTTCCGACGTTCAATGATATACTTCGAGCTATTCTTGCGCGGATTCCGCGTCTTGTATCCTTTGGATGGAATACCGTTTCTTGAGCGTGGGTGCCCTCCTGAGGACTTACCCTCACCACCACCCATTGGGTGATCAACGGGATTCATAACAACACCACGGACACGTGGTCGTCGACCTAACCAACGTGAACGGCCGGCTTTACCAGAAACTTGCAAGCTATGCTCCGAGTTACTGACCGAACCGATGACCGCTAGGCACGTCACCAAGATCATCCGAGTCTCACCGCTGGGCAACTTCACGATGGCATACTTGCCGTCTCGTGCGTTGAGTTGAGCGTAGGATCCTGCGCTTCGAGCCATGGACCCTCCTTTGCCAGGATACAATTCAATGTTGTGAATCGTCGTTCCCAATGGAATGTCCGACAAGTACATCGCGTGTCCTACGTCCGGAGTCGCATCCTTTCCGCTCTTGATCTTCATACCTGGCTTCAAGCCTTGTGGTGCGATGATGTAGCGCTTTTCGCCGTCTGTGTATTCGACTAAGCAAATACGCGCGGAACGATTCGGATCGTACTCTACCGTCAAAACGGTCGCTTCCATGTGCTTTTCACGCTTGAAATCAATCAAACGGTAACGACGCTTGTGTCCACCTCCGCGGTAGCGCATCGTCATCTTTCCATCCGCATTTCGTCCACCTGATTTTTTCAAGGGGCGCAACAACGGCTTGTGTGGCTTGTCCGCAGTAATGTCGTCGAATGTCGACGCAACTTTGTGACGCGTGCCAGGTGTTATTGGGTTGAATTTACGAAGTGCCATGTGCTTAGATGTTCTCGTAGAAGTCAATCATTTCTCCTTCAGCCAAACTCACGATGGCCTTCTTATATCCAACGGTGCGTCCTTTTACGATGCCCGTTTTGGTAAATCGTTGACGGCTTTTGCCATCCACGCGCAGTGTGCGAACCGAAGTAACGGTCACACCGTACTCCTTTTCGATCGCTTTCTTTATCTCCACCTTGTTCGCACCGTCAGCGACAACAAAACCGTAGGCATTGTTCCTCTCTGTATCGGCGGTCATCTTTTCGGTGATGAGGGGCTTTATCAAAATCTGTTGCATAACCAATCTTATTTAAGCATTCCCTCAATCACCTTGTGGGCGTCGTCCACGAAGATGAGGGTGTTACAATTCATGATGTCGTATGTGCTCAAGTCAGTAGCCAACATCACCCGGTGCTTCCGAAGGTTTCGGCTGCTTAAGAATACATTTTCGTTGGCCGCAGGCAAAACCATCAAGGTTTTGTTATTCGCCATTTCCAATCCATTCATCAAGCCAGCAAAATCTTTGGTCTTTGGAGCATCCATCTTGAGGCCTTCGACCACCATAATGGACTTTTCTTTTGCCTTGTAGCTCAACGCACTACGCCGTGCCAATTGCTTCACTTTGTGGTTCAGCTTTTGGGTATAGTCGCGTGGCTCTGGGCCGAAAGTGGTACCACCACCTCGAAACAATGGATTCTTGATGGATCCAGCACGAGCGGTTCCCGTTCCTTTTTGCTTCTTGATTTTCCGCGTTGAACCAGAAACCAGTCCTCTGTGCAACGTGTCATGTGTTCCTTGACGCTGTGCAGCTTGGAATCGTTTCACATCCAAATAGATCGCGTGATCATTGGGCTCAATGCCGAAGACGCTTTTGTTCAAGGTCACCGACTTGTCGGTCTTTGAACCGCTTGCGTTATATACATCTACTTTCATCGCGCTTCAGGTTTACGGATTACAACAGTTGCACCTTTGTGTCCAGGAACTGCCCCTTTCACGACCATCACACCTTCTTCAGGCATGATTTTCACGATTTCGAGATTCTCGATGGTCACACGGGCATTTCCTGTTTGCCCCGCCATGCGCATTCCTTTGAATACACGAGCTGGCGTAGAGGCTGCACCGATGGAACCAGGAGCTCTCAGTCGGTTGTGCTGGCCGTGCGTCGCTTGACCCACACCCGCGAAGCCGTGACGCTTCACAACACCTTGGAAGCCTTTTCCTTTTGACTTTCCAATGACAGACACGTACTCGCCTTCGTTGAAGATGTCCTCCAACTTTAATTGGTCGCCCTCTTTGTGCTCCTCGGCGAATCCATTGAATTCTACCAATTTGCGCATGAGGCCAACTCCGGCGCGCTTAAAGTGACCTTGCAATGCTTTGGATGTGCGCTTTTCAGAGCGCTCACCATAGCCGAGTTGGACAGCCTGATAGCCATCCTTCTCCAGGGTACGAACTTGCGTGACTACGCAAGGACCAACTTCTAAAACAGTGCATGGGATATTCTTCCCAGAGGCATTATAGACGCTGGTCATACCTAACTTCTTCCCTATGAGTCCGGGCATGATTGTGGTTTTATTGTTTCGCGTTAATGATGTTCTCGTCAGACCTTGATTTCTACTTCAACACCACTTGGCAATTCCAAGCGCATCAAAGCGTCAACGGTCTTTGAGGATGAACTGTATATATCAATCAATCGCTTGTAAGCGTTCAATTCAAATTGTTCACGTGATTTTTTATTCACGTGGGGTGACCGCAGTACCGTATAGATCCGCTGGTGCGTTGGCAACGGAACTGGTCCGCTGATTACCGCTCCTGTCGTCTTAACGGTCTTCACGATTTTCTCGGCTGACTTATCGACCAAGTTGTAATCGTAAGACTTGAGTTTGATTCGGATTTTTTGAGTCATCTTGGTCAATATTAGCTTTGGCCTTGGGCTTCAGCGATCACTTTTTCTTGAATGCTATTCGGTGCCTGAGAGTAATGGCTAAACGACATGGAGGACGTCGCTCTACCAGAAGTCAACGTGCGGAGATCCGTCACGTAGCCGAACATTTCTGACAATGGAACCTTTGCATTCACAATGGTCTTTCCACTTCGCTCACCGGTGCCTTCAATCAGCGCCCGGCGCTTGTTCAAATCACCGATTACATCTCCCATGTTCTCATCTGGTGTTACCACCTCAAGCTGCATCATGGGTTCCAAAATCTTCGGCTGGCATTGCTTGACCGCGTGACGGTATGCCATCTTGGCGGCCAATTCGAACGAAAGCTGATCCGAATCCACTGCGTGGAATGAACCGTCAATCAACTCTACGGCCATGCTGTCCATCTGGTAACCCGCAAGAATTCCATTCTTCATTGCCTCCTCAAATCCTTTCTGCACCGATGGAACGAATTCCTTCGGGACGTTTCCACCTTTTACAGAGTTTTTGAAAACCAATCCGGGTTCCTCTGGTGTTGGTGAAGCTCCGATTTTCACGATGATGTCCGCAAACTTACCACGTCCACCTGATTGCTTCTTGTACACTTCGCGGTGATCCGTAGAACCAAAAATTGCTTCTTTGTAATTCACCTGCGGAGCTCCTTGGTTGCACTCGACTTTGAACTCGCGACGTAACCGATCAACCAAAACTTCCAGGTGGAGCTCGCCCATTCCTGAAATAACCGTTTGACCCGTCTCCTCATCCGTGCGAACGTTGAACGTTGGATCCTCCTCAGAAAGCTTACCCAAGCCATTGGATAACTTATCCAAATCCGCCTGAGATTTCGGTTCGATTGCGATACCAATGACGGGATCCGGGAAGGACATACTTTCTAAAACAAGTGGAGCACCTTCTTTGCAGAGCGTGTCCCCAGTTCGAATGTCCTTAAAGCCTACAACTGCTCCGATATCACCCGCTTCAAGCTCATCAATCGGATTTTGCTTGTTGGAGTGCATCTGGAAAATACGAGAGATCCGTTCCTTCTTGCCGCTTCGTGTGTTAATCACATATGATCCGGCTGGGAGCCGACCAGAATAAGCACGCACAAAGCAAAGTCGACCTACAAAAGGATCCGTTGCAATCTTAAATGCCAAACCAGCAAAAGGCTCATCTGGATCTGGCTTTCGCTCGATTTTCTCCTCCTCATCGTCCACAGCTGTGCCCACAATTGCTTCAACGTCGTATGGAGAAGGCAAGTACATCATGACCGCGTCCAACATGGTCTGTACTCCCTTGTTCTTGAAAGCAGAACCACACAAAAGCGGTGTAATCTGCATGCCAATCGTGGCTTTACGGATGGCCTCAATGATCTCATCAGCAGTCAAACTATCTGGATCCTCGAAGTACTTCTCCATGAGATTATCGTCCTGCTCTGCAGCAGCCTCAATCAACAGACCCCTGTACTCTTCTACCGTATCGACCAAGTCTTCTGGTATTGGAACCTCGTTCCAAGTCATTCCGTGGTCCTCCTCGCTCCAGATATACGCCTTGTTCGTAATCAGGTCAACCACTCCTTTAAAATCGTCCTCAGCTCCGATCGGCACTTGCAATGGAACAGGACGTGCGCCGAGCATGTCTTTGATCATACCAACAACGTTGAAGAAGTCAGCACCTGATCGGTCCATTTTGTTCACGAATCCAATTCGTGGAACCTTGTACTTATCAGCTAGGCCCCAGTTCGTCTCCGACTGAGGTTCTACACCGGAAACCGCGCAAAACAGAGCAACTGCCCCATCCAGAACGCGAAGTGATCGCTCTACCTCAACAGTAAAGTCAACGTGTCCCGGAGTATCGATGATGTTGATCCGGTATTGTTCATCTTGGAAATTCCAGAAGCACGTCGTTGCCGCAGAGGTAATGGTAATTCCTCGCTCTTGCTCTTGCTCCATCCAATCCATCGTCGCAGCACCGTCGTGTACCTCTCCAATTTTGTGGGAGATACCGGTGTAATACAACACACGTTCGGTCGTCGTCGTCTTACCTGCATCGACGTGAGCCATGATGCCGATATTCCGCGTGAAGTTTAGATCTCTTTTAGCCATGATTGTACAGCGTATTCAATGCAATTATCAGAAACGGAAATGAGAGAATGCTTTATTCGCCTCTGCCATTCGGTGGGTATCTTCTTTCTTCTTGAATGTTCCTCCCTCCTCTTTGGCTGCAGCTAACACTTCAGCAGCTAAGCGATCCGCCATGGATTTCTCGTTGCGCTTTCGAGCAAAGCTGATAAGCCACTTCATCGCCAAACTTTGCTTGCGAGAATCCCGGATTGGTTGTGGAATCTGGAATGTCGCACCACCCACACGTCGGCTGCGCACTTCCACTCCTGGTGTAACGTTCTCCAACGCACGTTGGAAAACCTCCAAACCGTTTTCATCCGTGCGCTCTTGCACAGTATCCATGGCTTTGTAGAAAATGTCAAACGCAACGCTCTTCTTACCGTCCAACATTAAGTTGTTCACGAAGCTCGTTACCAATACACTGTCGAATCTTGGATCCGGCAGGATTAAATGCTTTTTAGCTATTCTCCTTCTCATGACAATTAACTCTTGGCTTTGGGCCGTTTGGTTCCATACTTCGAACGACGTTGGGTACGCCCCTCAACGCCCGCCGTATCCAATGCTCCACGTACAATGTGGTAACGTACACCAGGCAAATCTTTCACACGACCACCTCTGACGAGGACGATGCTGTGTTCTTGCAAGTTGTGGCCTTCACCGCCGATGTAAGCATTGACCTCGTTTCCGTTGGTCAAGCGAACACGCGCAACTTTACGCATGGCCGAGTTCGGTTTCTTGGGTGTGGTTGTGTAGACGCGCACACAAACGCCTCGGCGTTGTGGACATGAATCCAAAGCGGCT
>Ga0209630_10003484_pt1 | contig 14331 bp, 28 predicted proteins | sample COG_01_FD_184745 | JGI IMG/M metagenome (GOLD analysis project Ga0209630, IMG submission 184745) | Pelagic Microbial community sample from North Sea - COGITO 998_met_01 (SPAdes) (version 2) | ecosystem: Environmental > Aquatic > Marine > Neritic zone/Coastal water | place: Helgoland, sampling... | reverse complement strand
ATTATTACCAAGTTAAATACTCATACAATTACTAATACTAAGGCTCTGAGTAATACTCAGGGTCTTTTTCTTTGTCTTATTAATAATAACACTATGAATCATACTAAGACCAGGACTAATATTATCACTATGACTAAGATTAATACTAGGGGTCATACTAATACTAAGAGTCATACTAATACTCTTAGGCCGGGCATTACTAATAGCCCTACAATGGAAAGCCCTCCGTGGGAATTTGGCCCCTACGTGGGAATTTAGTGTGACATATTTGCCACCCCTACGTGGGAATTTGTACCCTCCGTGGGAATTTGCTTGCACCCTGCGTGGGAATTTGATTTAGTGCTGGCAGTGAAGGAGAAAAAATATGAGTGAAGAACTAAAAAGAGAGTTGCGTATGCTAGGCGTACTTGATTATAAGACCCCTACGGTGGAAAATGATACTCCACCCATTTGGGTAAGAGATGATGTAACCTTTGATGATGAAGGTGAACCAAACTTCTAGGAGAGTAAGATGAATATACTAAACCTGTACGCAGGTATTGGAGGTAACAGGAAATATTGGCAAGGGCACGATGTAGTGGCCGTAGAGTACAACCCTGCCATAGCCAAGGTTTACAAACAGCAATACCCAGATGACAAAGTTATTATTGGTGATGCCCACAAAGTACTGCTTGAGGAGTACCAAAACTTTGATTTTATTTGGTCAAGCCCCCCTTGTCAATCACACTCTCGTATGATTAGGTCTGGTAAAAATAGGAGTCCAAGATACCCAGACCTAAAGTTGTACGAAGAAATCCTGCATTTGCAACACAACTTTAAGGGTTTTTGGGTTGTAGAAAATGTAGTGCCTTACTATAAACCCCTTGTTGAGCCTAATAACAAAGTAGGTAGGCACTTGTTTTGGGGAAATTTTGAATTTAAGGCAGATGATGTTAAGAGCCCTAAAGGTTTCATTAACAAAACTACTGTAGCAGGGGCAGAACAGTTAAAGGACTGGCTAGGTATCCACTATGAGGGAAACCTGTACTACGAGGGCAACCATTGTCCAGCACAGGTGTTGCGTAATGCTGTACATCCCCTGATAGGTAGGCAAGTATTAGAAGCAGCAGAGAGGTTAAAAAATGATAAGTCGTGACCAGTTTATGAAGATGTATGACGAGTACGGAGAGTGTATGACTAAGCTAAAGAGAGTACAGAAAGAGAATGAGAAGCTACGAGAAAGCTACGAGATTCTTAAACGTGAAGCTGACTACTGGGAAAGAAATGCCAAGAAATTGCTAGAAAGTAACACTAAACTAGAGGCACAGTTGAAGCTATGGAAAGGGACAGGAAAATGATTAAAGTAACATATATAGACCACATGGGTAGTGACCTGAGTGTTGTTAATGCAGCTAGGGTAAGCTTTGGTAAAACATCTAAGACTATGACAGACGGGGACGTAAAGCTAATCAAGTACTTAGCCAAGCATAAACATATGAGCCCCTTTGGTCATGCCTTTGCATCCTTCCATGTCAAGGCGCCGATCTTTGTAGCTAGGCAGTTGGTCAAGCATAAGTTCTTACGTTGGAATGAGATTAGCCGTAGGTATGTGGATGACGAGCCTGAGTTCTTTATTCCTGATGAGTGGCGAGGTAGGGCTGATGATAAGAAGCAAGGTAGCGGTCCAGCATTAATAGATCAAGAGATACATATCGGAACAACTCAGCGTGTTGTCTTTATGTTGTACAAGCATATGTTAAAGCAAGGAGTATGCCCAGAGCAAGCACGTATGGTCTTACCCCAGTCTACAATGACAGAATGGTATTGGTCAGGTTCACTAGATGCCTTCATGGATATGTGCAACCTAAGATGTAAGCTAGACACACAGTATGAGACTAGGTTAGTTGCAGAATACATACTGAGTGAAATGATTAACTTATTTCCAGTATCAGTAGAGGCTTTAGTAAGATGAAGATTGAATGGATAGACCCACAAACGTTATACATAATCCACAACAACTATATGTATTGTGTGTTTGAACAAGATGGTAAAATCATTATGGAAAGTAGAAAGCTACCCGCTAGTGACTAACATAAGTTTAACATAAGTTATTACTATTATGTTTAATACTAATAGTTAAAAACTTATGTTTAACTAAAGGGCCCTTAAGTTAGATGGGTCACTTTTGTTTGTTGTCAAGAGGCAAATAAAAATAAAGTTTACCCTTGTGTTTTTGTTGCCATATGATATGTGTTGTTGAAAGGAGAACACAATGACCGAAGTATCACACCAACCCTGTCCTTTCGTAGACTGTGGCTCGTCTGACGCCTTTGCATACAACGCAGAAGGCTATGGAAAGTGTCACAGTTGCGGACAAGGCTACCCTGCCAACAAGTCACACGCTACCTTTGACTGGGCAGACGATAAGTACCCGAAGAAAGAAAGAGGAAACATGAGCGAATACATCCCGACCACAAAGACCATACCCACTACGGGTGATGGCAAGTATGTTGACATGAGGGGCATCAAAGCCTCTACTATGGAAGACTACGGTGTTATGACCTTTGATACCACACAAGAGTACAAGTACCCTAGTGGTGGCGTTAAGGTTCGTAACCTAGTAGAGAAAGGCTTTTGGGCTAAGGACGGGTTCAAGGGTGACGAGTTGTTCGGCATGAACTTCTTCACCGCTGGATCATCTAAGATGTTGACCATAACTGAGGGAGAGCTAGACGCCCTCTCTGTGTCGCAGATGCTTAAGTCTGGCACCTACACTAACCCTGTGGTGTCGTTGCCCTCTGCTACCCCCTCTAAGAAGCTGTGGGAGAACTGTAGTGAATGGATCAATAGCTTTGAAAAGATCATCATTAGTGTTGACGGGGATGAAGCTGGTAATGCTATTGCCACTAAAATATCAAAACTGTTCCCCAACAAGACTTACAGGGTGTCACATGACAAGTACAAAGATGCTAACGAGTTTCTACAAGCAGGGGCTGGACAGGAGTTTAAGTCTGCTTGGTGGAACGCTAAGAAGTATGTTCCTGACAATGTTCTTAACACTGCTGATCAGTTCCTTAAGCTGTTTAGAGAAACTCCCGACCATCAGTTTGTGCCTACAGGTATACAATCCCTTGACGACAAAATCATGGGACTCATGCAGGGTCACTTTACCGTCATTAAAGCACCCACTGGTATCGGTAAGACAGAGGTGATGCGGTTCTTAGAGTATAACCTGATACAAAAGAATGTACCCTTCGCTAGTTGGCACTTAGAGGAGACAAAGCTTAGGAGCCTCTTAGGGCTCGTTAGTTACTCTTTGGGTATGAATGTGACCCGAAGGGACTTGATCGACACACAGGGTGCCACTGAGCAAGTAGAAGACGCCATCAGGAAGATAGCTAAGAACGAATGTATCTATCAATTCTTCTTAGGTGATGGTCAGGGTACTGAGGAGTTGTGTGAGCAGATCAGATACTTTCGTGAGGCTTGTGATGTTCGGTATGTATTCTTTGAGCCTATCCAAGATGTAGTGTCGGGTAGGTCAGAGAGTTCTAAGGAAGAGTTGTTGTCGGATTTGTCTGTACGGTTGTCTAAGTTAGCAGCAGAACTTAATGTGGGTATCATCACTATCGCACACACTAATGATGACGGTGATCCTAAGTATTGTAAAATGATTGGACAAAGGGCTTCGGTTATTATAGACTTGAGTCGTGACAGAGAAGCAGAAGACGAGCAAGAAAGAAACACAACGACCTTGAAGGTCGAGAAAAACCGCCCATGTAGTGAAGAGGGTTACGCTGGCTCTCTTCGGTTTAACATGGATACGTTTACACTACAGGAGTTGGACTATGGATAATACAGAAGAGTACTATAACTTTAACGAGGTTTACACAGTAATAGTCCCAAAGGAGAAAGGGCCACAGGACATTATTGTTAGGCTTGGGTGTGACGATAAGTATGACCCTGCTGCTTGGACATTGCTAGGCGCCTACGGTGACACAAGTGGTGAGTGGATAGATATTACAGTAGAAGAGTACTGCCAAGCTATAGAGTTAGTGCAGACAATACATAGGAGATTGATATAATGCCATACAATCAAAACGGAACCGGATACCAACAGAATGAATCTAGTAAGCAAGCAGCTAACTTTAGGCAAAAAGGTAAGTTGACGATCCGATCTCAAGTTCATGACCTGTTCAAAGAGTATAGTAACCTTACAGCTGAAGATGTTTCTAAGCTACTTAATAAACCAGAAATATCAGTTAAGCCCAGAGTTACTGAATTAAAAAATGCAGGAGTTATTCGCAACTCAGGTAAGAAATCTATGGGCAAGTGGGGAACATTGATTACAATTTGGAGCTACCAAGGAGAAGACACATGACTGTATTCGATATTGAAACTGACGGGTTCTTGGACAAGCTAACCAAGATACACGTTGTAAGCTATAAGACCCCTGACATGGTAGAGCCTGTGTCTATGTTTGACTACGATGAAATGCGTGAGTTCTTCCTAAGCCAAGACACTCTGATCGGTCACTTCATTGTTGGCTTTGATGTTCCTGCGATTGAAAAGGTCTTAGGTATTACTATTAAAGCTAAGTTGATCGACACCTTAAGCATCAGTTGGTATCTGTCGCCAGAGAGGGCCAGTCATGGTCTTGCATCTTATGGTGAAGACTTCGGTGTTCCTAAGCCTGTAGTAGATGACTGGGACAACTTGTCGCAGGACGAGTATGCTCACCGTTGTCAGGAAGATGTAAAGATCAACTCTCGTCTGTGGTCGATACAAGACAAGAAGCTTGACCGTTTGTATCTTAACGATGCTGATAAGTTTAAGTTCTTAGACTATCTGACAACCAAAATGAGGACTGCCAGAGAGCAAGCTGACAATGGTTGGCGTCTTGACATAGCTAAAGCTAACGCCCTGTTAGTTGACTGGGAAGCAGCTAAGGCAGTTAAGGTCAATCAGTTGATCCAAGTCATGCCAGAGAAACAACACTGGGTTATGAAACACAAGCCAGCACTAAATAGAATGACTTTAAAGAACGGTCTGCCATCTGCTGCTGCTACTAAATGGTTTGAGCTTTTGACCGAAGCTAAGTATCCGTTGACTACAGAGAGCCTACGGGTGCTACAGAAGACTGAGCCAGCTAACCCTAACTCGCCAGATCAGGTGAAGGACTGGCTGTTTTCTATGGGTTGGGAGCCCTGCACGTTTAACTTCGTTAAGGAAGGTGATGGTGTCAACATGGTAGAAAGGAAGATACCACAAATCCGCAAGGATGGTGAACTGTGTGCTAGTGTTAAGCGTCTTATAGACGTCAACGAAGGTGTAGCCCTACTAGATGGCCTTACTGTGTTGTCGCATCGTATTGGCATCATCAAGTCGTTTATCTCCTGCGAGAAAGACGGGTTCCTCAAGGCTACCATCAGTGGTCTGACCAATACGTTTAGGTTCAAGCACTCACGCCCTCTGGTTAACTTACCCTCAGTGGACAAGCCTTACGGCGAGGACATTCGTAGCTGCTTGATTGCAAGGGAAGGTATGACTTTGTGTGGTGCTGATATGGTAAGCCTAGAGGATACTACTAAGCGTCACTACATGAAGCCACTTGATCCTGACTATGTTAACGAAATGTCTAAGGACGGGTTTGACCCTCACCTTGACCTTGCTAAGTTTGCTGGTGCTGTAACACAAGAGGATATTGACAAGCACAACTCTGGTGAAGTTAGTCTCAAGGCGTTGCGTAAGAACTACAAGGTGGTTAACTACAGTGCTACATATGGCGTAGGAGCCCCTAAGCTGGCCCGTGAGACAGGTCTTACACAAACGGCAGCAGCTAACCTACTAGAAGCTTTTTGGGCTCGTAACTGGGCCGTACAGAAGGTGGCTAACCAAGCTAAGGTTAGGGAGTTGTTCGGTAAGTCTTGGATACAAAACCCTGTGTCAAAGTTCTGGCATGTGTTGCGTAGTGACAAGGACAGGTTCAGCACACTAAACCAGAGTACAGGTGTCTACTGTTTTGACACTTGGGTTAGTTACGTCAGAGGTCATGGGGTCAACATACTAGGTCAGTTTCATGACGAGATAATCGCAGAAATACCACAAGCAAAGGGAGATGAACTGGCTAAAGACCTTAAAGACTGTATGAGATATGCCAATCAGGATGTAAACCTAAACATACCATTAGGTATCGACTATTCTTTTGGTAAAAATTATGCAGAAATTCACTAAAAGGGGTTGAAAGACAGACTTTCGATCCTATATACACTAAACCTCATATAAAGGAATGTAAAAATGAGTAAGGCAAAAGCAAGAGTTATCGTGATGAAGGGCTTCGTAGAGTATGCACGGGTCTTCAAGGAAAACATGGATAGCAACCCTGACTTTCACCCGACAGGTCAGTTTAATATGAACTTCTACCCAGAGACAGAAACTGATCTGCAAATGTACTGGGATGCTGGTGTGGCAAAAGAGTTTCGGGGCCACCAACGTCTTAAAGACCCACGGTCAGGTGATGGCTATGGTATTGGTCAATACATTCGTCTCAAGCGTGACAATGTAAACCCTATCGCAGAGACACTGGGTGGTGCCCCACAGGTGGTTAACTGGTCTGGTGACGAGTTGACTAAGGGTTCTAACTGGTCTTTCTCTGACGGGGAACTAGGCAACGGTACTAAGGTACAAGTTAAGGTCACTGTCTATGGTGAAGGTGATCGTACAGGACACCGCATTGATAAGATCGGTGTGATTAACTTGGTGGAGTACCAGTCTACTGTAACAGAGGATGGCTTCTAAGTGAAGCTTATTACTCTTAGCCAAGAAGCATGGGGGCCTGACGATAAACGTGAGGCTTCCTATTCATCCTCTAATGTAGAGACAATCGAGGACTTCCTAGATCATTGTCAAAACGTGGCTAGGGTTGCAGGGTTCGGAGACTTAGCTATAGGGTCCAAGGTTATGAATGGAGAGGAAACATGGTCCCAGTTTTAAAGACTATCGTGGATGGCGACATAGTGGCATACCGTGCCGCTGCTCACAAAGTAGAGGTAGATGGTGTAAAGCGTGAGTGTACTGAAATAGAAGCACTAGAGTATGCTAATGCTTTTATGAAAGAGATTCTTGCAGAGTGTTCGTTCTATAATGAAACTGGCGACTACTCTGTCTATCTCACAGGTAAGGGTAACTTTCGTTTCGATATTGCTAAGACTGCGGTCTACAAAGGAAACAGAAGTGACAAAACTAAGCCTGACCACTTACAGTCAGTGCGTAAGTACCTGTCTGACGAGTGGGGTGCTGTAACCTCAGAGGGTGAAGAAGCTGATGATCTAATAGCTATTGATGCTGCTAAGACAGGGTACAAAGCCTGTGTAGCTACCATTGATAAAGACATGCTACAGATCAAGGGCCTTCACTATAACCTTAATAAGAAGACCTTTACCCTGATGGATCACTTTGATGGGTTGCACTGGTTCTATAAGCAGATACTTATGGGTGATGCAGCAGACAACATCAAAGGGCTTCACAGAGTTGGCCCTGTAAAAGCAGAGGACATGCTAGTTCACTGTAATAACGAGAAGGAGTTGTATCAAACCGTGGTACACAAGTACGATGGTGACGAAGAAAGGGTACTAGAGAATGCCCGACTACTATGGCTCAGACGGACGGAGGGGGAGATATGGGAACCGCCGCATCATCGAAAGCCAAAGGCCGCTTAGGTCAGCAGGAGATAAGAGATAAGATACTGAAAGCCTTTCCAGAACTAGAACCTGACGATGTTAGGTCAACGGCTATGGGCCAACAAGGAGAGGACATACAGTTGAGCCCAAGGGCAAGAGAGCTTATCCCTATCTCTGCTGAGGTAAAGCGCAGAAAGAACTTGAAAACTATCTATGACTTTGTTGACCAAGCTAAACAGGGTGGTGAGTATGAGCCAGTAGTTTTCTTTAGAGCAGACCGACAAGAGTGGCTAGTAATAACTAAACTAGATCACTATATAGACTTAATCAAAGGATGGAAGAAATGAGCACACTACAAGAATTTACTAAGATGTTTGAAGAGATGAAACGGTCCAGTGTTGAACGGGCATATCAACTTTATGTGATTGATTATCACGTTAACCAGTATGTTAACCCCGAAACCTAATGTCTGTATACCATGATGACCATGAGTTGCTTGGTGTTGTGGAAAACTTTGGGCTACTTCAACTAATGTTAGACGCAGGTTTGACTGAGGATGAAGTAGCCCTTCACTTGCACCATACGGGTTTAATAGACCTAGATGAATACTTAGAAGACGGAGATTACTAAGATGATTACGCAAGATGACATAGATGCCTTCTTAGATATGGCAAAGGATGACTTTAACGATTTTCATATATTCCCTGATGCAACACCACAAGAGATGGTTACACAGTTTGTAGATCACATGGGACAACCTATGGACAAGGAGTATAAGCTAGGGTCTGACCTAGAAAACTTCAGGTTTTCTCTTATACAAGAAGAGTTCTTTGAGGCTGTAGACGAAGAAACTCCCCAAGCAAGGCTCAAGGAGTTGGCTGATTTATTGTATGTAATCTATGGTTATGCTGTTACATTCGGATGGGACTTAGACGAAGCCTTTAGACGAGTACATGAGTCTAATATGTCTAAGCTAGGGGACGATGGTAAGCCAATTAAAGACAGTAACGGTAAGGTCATGAAAGGCCCTAACTATAAAACACCTAACTTGAAGGATTTAGTATGAACAATTATCTGCCAACAGACTACCAAACTTTTATCGCCACTAGCCGTTACGCTCGTTGGCTTGAGGGTTTAGGTCGTCGTGAAACATGGGGGGAGACAGTTAGCCGTTATATGTCTAATATCTTGTCTCCCCACCTGTCTAATGACCCTGATGTTATGAGTGAGGTTGAGGCAGCTATTCTTAGCCTTTCTGTCATGCCTAGTATGAGGTCACTTATGACTGCTGGTGTTGCTGCAAACAGAGACAACACCTGTATGTATAACTGTAGCTACTTACCCGTAGATGATCCTAAGTCTTTCGATGAGGCGATGTTCATCCTCCTTTGCGGGACGGGGGTTGGTTTCAGTGTTGAGCGTCAGTTCATCACTAAACTCCCTGATGTTCCTCCTCTTTTCGATAGCGAAACGACTGTCGTCATCAAGGACAGCAAGGAAGGATGGGCTAAGGGTCTGAGACAAGTGTTGGCACTCCTATGGGCTGGTGAGGTTCCTAAGTGGGATGTGTCTAAAGTTAGACCGGCTGGTGCTAAACTTAAGACGTTTGGTGGTCGTGCTAGTGGTCCTGCTCCTTTGGTTGACTTGTTTAACTTTGCTGTTACTACATTCAAAGCCGCACAGGGGCGTAGACTGTCCAGCCTTGAGTGTCATGACCTAATGTGTAAGATCGGTGAAGTTGTTGTTGTAGGGGGCGTTAGACGCTCTGCTATGATCTCTTTAAGCAACCTATCAGATGATCGTATGCGTCATGCTAAGTCAGGTAACTGGTGGGAGAACGCAGGACACAGAGCCTTAGCTAATAATTCTGTAGCTTATACAGAGAAACCAGACAGTATGTCATTCATGCGTGAGTGGACTGCACTAATGGAGAGTGGTAGTGGAGAACGAGGGATATTCAACAGAGAAGCGTCAGTTAGACAAGCAGCAAAGAATGGCCGTAGAGAGTCTGGCTATGAGTTCGGGACAAACCCCTGCTCAGAAATCATTCTTAGGCCGAATCAGTTCTGTAATCTTACGGAAGTTGTCATCCGTGCTAACGACAGTATCGAAGACCTTGCAAGAAAAGTCCGTATTGCAACTATACTTGGGACTATACAGTCCACCTACACCCACTTTCCATATCTGCGAAAGGTGTGGGCAACGAATACCGCATCCGAAAGGTTGCTCGGTGTGTCACTCACGGGGGTAATGGACAACAAGCTAATGACATTGGCTAATGAGGGTCTGTCAGAAACATTGGAGCATTTAAGGGATGTGGCTATTTCTACTAACGCTGAGTGGGCTGACCGTCTTGGTATCCCTCATAGCACTGCTATTACTTGCAACAAGCCAAGTGGAACAGTTTCCCAACTGGTTGACTCATCTTCTGGCATTCATGCTCGTCACTCTCCCTATTATATCCGTACTGTGCGTGGTGATAACAAAGACCCCCTGACACAGTTCATGATTGATCAGGGTATCCCTAATGAGCCCGACGTAATGAAACCTGATGCCACTACAGTGTTTAGCTTCCCCATGCGTTCTCCTATGGGTGCTGTTCATACTGCTGACATGACTGCTATAGAACAGTTAGAGATGTGGCTGATGTATCAACGCCACTGGTGTGAGCATAAACCTAGTGTAACTATTAACGTCAAGGCTGACGAGTGGCTAGAAGTAGGAGCCTTTGTGTATAAACACTTTGATGAAATGTCTGGTGTGTCGTTCTTACCGTTTAATGAACATACTTATCAACAGGCACCTTACCAAGAGTGTGACAAAGACCACTACCATGAAGTTGTAGAGACCTCTCCTAACAGCATTGACTGGACTAAGCTGGCTAACTATGAAGTAGAAGACAACACCAGCGGTATGCAGACTATGGCCTGTACTGGTGACGTCTGTGAGATGGTGGACATTACATAATGGTAGAAGTCAGAAAGAAGTTTGAGCAAAGCCTATATGATAGGTTTGACAACCCTGCAAAGGTTAAGCTTATCGAAATCTTAGAGAAGCAGGGGCATACAGTGTCTAACGTAAAGGAGAACTACTACGCAGATGTAGAGACTGTTAAGAAGGGTGTGACATACTACTCAGAGGGTGAAGTCAAGAGGGCATGGAAGGAGGAGTGGCCCGAGGATTGGACGGAGATAAGGATACCTCACCGTAAGTCTAGGTTACTTAAGAAGTATAACAGTAACGTAAACTTCTATGTCTTTAACATTCACTTAACCCAATGTTGGATGATCCGAGGGCAACAAATGACAGAGGGGGTTGTAAGGACTGCTAAAGGTCGTTATATTGCTAAGGGGGAATTGTTCTACCATATTCCTTATAAAGAAGCGGAGTTAATAAGATTGTAGAAAGGATAGAATATGATATATGTTTACATAGTTGTTTTAAGCATGATGAAAGACGGGGAGCCTCACTTCTCTGTTAGGGCTCCTAATGCGACCTACAAGACAGAGGAAAGGTGTCAGGCTGTAAGGGAACTTAATATGTTGTACTTACTTGAGACCAAGCCCGACCCTAGCTATAAGTTTGTGAGTCAGTGCGTAGGGTTCCCCTCTCCTTTAAGTAGTAAGGGGGATTTGTAGTGTCAGAGGTCTTGAAATTTGTTAAGCCAGACTATAAGTTATCTGATACAGATAAACAGTTTCTTGAACTAGAGGAACAGAAACGTCAGATAGAAGAGCAAGCTAGGCTTATAAGGAGTAAAGATGGCTAAGTGGAAAGAGGTTGCAGCGTTCAACCCTTGTGACGACATGGTTAATCACCCACCCCATTACGGGACAGGTAACATCGAGTGTATTGAATACATCGAAGACTTCTTAACTGAAGAGGAGTACATCGGATACCTACGTGGGAATATTGCCAAGTACTTACACAGGTGGCGTTATAAAAATGGGGTGCAAGACTTAAAGAAAGCTGAATGGTACGGAGCTAGGTTGATTAAGGTGGTGGAGAATGCCTGATGTTATGTCTATAGTCCTTGTTGTCCAAACCTTGTTAATACTTTGGCTAGTAGGAAAGGTGGACAGGCTAGAGAAGGATATGGAGTTTAAACTAAAGGTTCCTATGTATGCTCTGTTTAGGCACTTAGAAGAAGAGCACAACAAATGAAAAAAGCCCCCGAATCCTACATGGGAAACGGGGGCTTACTTATTTGTATAACTTTGGTACACAGTAGGCGACTGCTCTATCTTGGGGAGTTATACCGTGAGTGCTATACCTCTTGACAAGTGCAGCAGCATGACGGTTACAATCATCTAATAAAGTAAAGGTTAGGGTGGCATCTACTAACTCTCTACTCTCTCCTGTACCTATATATAGTAGCAGTAAAAATACATACATGGCTACTTCTTGCCAAAGAACTTACTCACAGACCTCATGCCTATACTGGCACTAACGATACCCCCTAAGGCAATCTGATACCACTGAGGCATAACCTCAAGTGCAGCAAAACCACGGGCTACAATATCGTTGCCCCAATCTCCACAGAAAGCAAGTATTAATGGGATACTGAACAGTAGGGTAATCCACTCATCTTTCCATGAGTTCTGAGTACCCTTCATAGCTTCTATGTCCCAGTCAATCTCACCAGTAAGCTGCTTCTTCTTGATCTCAGCTTCGGTTAACTTGATCTGTGTCTTACCATCTATAACGCTTGTGGCTAGTCCTGTTAGACTACTGATAATAGAACCTATCATTTTTCATGTCCTAACCATACAGCAAAAGCACCAGTCATAGCACCAGTCACAGTAGCTGTTAGAGCAGCCGCTTGTGAGGTCATAGTCTCAGGGGTTAAGTCCATAAACCAGTACAGGACTTCTATATACATAAATGTCATAACCAGCATCATAATGCGTGGCAATATTTTCCAGTGTAAGAATCTTTCCATAGTAACGCTCATACGAGTCTCCTTTACATAACAGACGCTATTAACCAGATGCCCCCACCAAGTATGAGCAGGATACCAAAAGACAGTCCACCTATAGCTAGGTTGTTCTGTATCTGGCGTTTAGCTTCCATAGCAGCGTAAACTGTTTCTTCTCTCTCTTTGCGTATTTGTCTACGCATCTGTAGCATGTCGTCATAAGTAGACGGGCCGAACCTCATATTAAGCATGAACTTTATTTCCTTCTCACGCTCCATGAGGGTCTTCTTACGGATGACAATATCCATAGCTTCTTGTTCTATGTTGTCATTACCGTGGGTCTTCTTGTCTAACCAAGTAGGGTTCTTACGTTGAGACTCAGCCTTGTTAATATCTGCAACAGCATTGTACCAAGAGCCAAGCTGTGTCGATATGTCTTGCATTTCACGACCAGCACCAACTAACAATTTAATACCCTTGAATGCAGTATTAGCCGCAGCAAAGGCAGTGACTGGATCAATCATACCCTTCTTAGTCCTTCTCCATTACCTCTAGCATCCTTTCAAGGGACTCTTTAATTCCCTTTATGTTTTCCTCGATTTTGCCTAGTTGCACGGCTTGCATATTAGACGATGCTTCGACAGCTTTTACATCACCACTTATTCTAACTATAGAGGCGTAGTTAGCATCTACGTCTGCCCTCATTTGAGAGATACTCCAAACTATCATTGCTGCTTGAAGAACCAAGGCAAACAGTAGAGTTGCCGATATATTTTTACCCATTACAAAGCAGTCTTCCTCCCCCCTAGTCACAGGGGTAGGCTTTCCAATCTAGCTGAAAGTGTGGCCCATCTGGGAACTTCTTCCAATCACCACCCCATACGATCTTAATGTCCAGTTCCTTTGCAGCAGCCTTCATAGCATCACCAATAGGGTAGAACTCGTCCCACTCCCACGACACAGGATAAGGGACAACATCAACTGCATGACCCGTCAGGTGACGAGATTTAAGTGTAGTTGACTTGCCTGTCCTCTTAAGCATACGCTGACGTTCAATATTACGAACACCCTCAGTTACACTAAAGTCCTTCTCACTAATCTCTAATGCTCTTGTAACAACAGCAACCATATCGGGATGTACCCCAGACAAGTTCTGCTTACTTCGTAGTCCTAGTTTGTATCCCATTGGTTGCTCCTTAAGATGGTTTAGTGGGCCATGTTATTGTGTTTGGAAACCCCGCTTGTTGTGGTACATTTAACAAATCAGTTCTATACTGGGACCACTCTGTTTGCTTGTCAGATGCAAGTTCTGCCCAACGTAAGGGGTTAGATACCAGAGGATCAACCTCTGTCAGTAACTTGTAGTCACGATCAGAACGAACCTGCGCTGCTGTAGATGCGTCTAACTCTTCTTGCGTAGGTGCAACGTAAGCTGAGAAATCTGTATTAATCAAAGCCATAATTTCATCATTATTTATGGTGGTATCAGTGTCAGAGGGGTCTAGTGTGTAAGGTATCCACCCGTAATCAGGATGATTAATTTCTACATCCATCCGAGTGTTGTCTGCTTGGAGTGATTGTGCGTTACGCACTTGTGTGATTGTGACTGCCATTATGAAATCCTCAAGAATATTGTTGATGGTGTGACAGTACTAAAGTTACTAGTGCAATGGCCCATTGCTTGCCATGTACCTGTTGGAGTACCAATCTGCCCCACCAGACCTGTCGAATAAGCCGCATTCGCTGGATTAAAAC
>Ga0209630_10003480_pt1 | contig 14347 bp, 12 predicted proteins | sample COG_01_FD_184745 | JGI IMG/M metagenome (GOLD analysis project Ga0209630, IMG submission 184745) | Pelagic Microbial community sample from North Sea - COGITO 998_met_01 (SPAdes) (version 2) | ecosystem: Environmental > Aquatic > Marine > Neritic zone/Coastal water | place: Helgoland, sampling... | reverse complement strand
AAAGGTAGGAATTTTTTTCATTAATGCCATTCCACGCATTCTGTATCTTCCTAACTGTGATTTAATATGAATATCGTCTATTACTTCAGGAGTAAAAATCGCATTGTGTCCAAGCAAGCTTTTATTTCTTTTACCTTCTTCGTGTGCGTGAACGTCTGCTTTTCCACCAACACCTTTACCGTTCGATTTCTTTTTACCTTTTCTTTTTGCCATTAGATTGCTCCTTTTTTCTCAGTAGGTTCTAAATTGTCATAATTCCAAAGTTTTTTACCTGCTACTATTTTTTTCATTTTACTTACATCAAAATTTTCACCAATTTCAGCAACTTTTAATTTTCTTTTAAGCCAATCTTGGTCACTTTTTGTAAGTTCAGCGTCTACTGCATCACTACCATATGAACCAATTTCTCCACCTACGAAAATTGTCCCATCGTACATAGAGTCACCCAGGTTAATTCCAACATCACCTAAAATAATTATTCTACCTCTTTGCATCATAAAACCTGTAAATGCTCCTGCATCTCCACCAATAATTATTGTTCCACCTTTCATGTCAATCCCAGTTCTTGCACCGACGCTACCTTTACAGATCAAATCTCCACCCCTAATTGCAGCACCAAAACAAGAGCCTGCATTTTTTTCGATTACGACTTTTCCTGCCATTAAATTTTCTGCACAAGACCAACCAACTCGTCCATTAATTCTCACAATAGGGCCATCACACGAACCCATGCCAAAATAACCTAAGCTACCTTCAAAAATTAAATTTAATTTATTTAGGATACCAACACCCAAACTATGTTTACCTTGAGGATTTTTAATAACGATTGTCCCATAACCTTCACTCATTAAACTATCTATTTTCTTATTTGCATCAGCTGCAGTCATGTCTTTAACATCAAGATCTGTTCTTTTGTTAAAATCCACATCATAAGTACCAAAATAATAAAAATTTTCAGCTTCATCAGGATTGAAAAACTTCTGTTGAGTTCTTCCTGTTAAAACTTCAGAGTGCATACCCATTGCTTGGGCTTTTGTTTTTTTCTCTGTGTTCTTTAAATTTGCCATACTTTAACCTCCCCATCAAACGGATCATAAGTATCTATCTCTTGTGGTAAGATTGACCTAATTGCTATTTCTTCTGATCCCATTGCTACTAAATCATCCGACTCATAAAGCACCAAAGGTTTTGCTGCCATAGTATCTTTTGCCATACCTAATGAATCTTTTGTTGCAACAAAATATGTAAAAACTCCATCTAAACCTGTTAAAGACTCTTTCATACCTTCTTCTAAACTTGCTCCTTCTCTCATCTTTTGAGCAATATAAACAGCAATTAATTCTGAATCACATTCAGACATAAATCTCATTCCTTTATTTTCTAAAGCTCTCCTATTATTCCAGTAATTTGTTAACTGACCGTTGTGAACAACCGATACGTCACTAAAAGGGTATCCCCAAAAAGGGTGCGCAGATTTAATGTCTACTCCAGACTCTGTGGCCATTCTAGCGTGACCAATTGCATGTGTTCCAACAACTTTATCTAAATTGTATCTATCACAAACCATTTTGGCATTTCCTAAATCTTTAATTACTTCTAAAGATTTACCCATAGAAAGAATTTCTACACCTGGAATACTTTCAATTTTTTGTGAAAATTCTAATAAATCCTTTTTATCATACTCAACTTCATATCTTAGAGAGTAGGGTAATATTCTTTCTTCTTTAACAATTTTAGCACCCATTTCAGAAAGATAGCTTTCGACTATTTTTTTTCTTTCATCATAAACAGATACATCTTCAGCAATTGATGAACTTCCCTCACCAACGTTTTCACCTACTTTAACCCTCATGATAAAATTTTTACCTTCAGTGTCACCGTATAAAGCGTAACCAGTAGAGTCTTCTCCTCTATGTTTTAAAGCTTGTAACATTCCTTGAAGTTCATGCCCGACTTTTGATGATTTTCCTCTATGTATTAATCCTGCTATTCCACACATATCTTTCCCTCTCTATAATTTTTAAATTCTATGGTAGACAATCTAGATAAGTATCCAGATCCCATTGAGTTGTTGCACCTAAAAACCTCTCCCATTCATCATTTTTATACCAATGGAATATTTTATACATCTCATCTGGCATCGCAGATTGAATAACTTTGTCTTCTGCTAAACTATTTAATGCCTCACCCAAACTTAAAGGTAATTTTTTAACATCTTTACCAGCTTTTTGTGCTTCGTAGATATTTCTTGATTCTGGTTTGCCGGGATCAATATTATTGGTTAGACCATCATCAAAAGCTTTTAATAAAGCTGATCCCATTAAATATGGATTATGCATAGAGTCTACTGATCTATATTCAAATCTTCCTGGAGCAGAAACTCTTAATCCACAAGTTCTATTTTGATAACCCCAGTCTGCATATACTGGCGCCCAGAAACCTTGATCCCATAATCTTCTGTACGAATTTACTGTAGAAGATCCAATAGCTGTTAATGCTGGAAGATGTTTCATAACACCACCAATAGATTTTAAACCTACTTTTCCAGGCAATTGAACATCTTTAGTGTCAGGCATAAATGTATTTGTACCACCTTCAACATAGCTAAATACCTCATCCATTCCTGGAATAGATTTATGACCTAATTTATTTATCTTATCTTTTCCACCTGTCCATAAAGACATATTTGTATGACATCCACTTGCAGAAACACCCATAAATGGTTTTGTCATAAAACATGCGATTAAATTAAATTCTCTAGCTACTTGCGCACAGATTTGTCTATAAGTTGAAAGTCTGTCTGCATTTCTTAAAACATCATCATACATCCAGTTTAATTCTAACTGTCCAGGAGCATCTTCGTGATCCCCTTGAATCATATCAAACCCCATTGCTCTTGCATATTCCATAACCTTCATGAATACTGGTCTTAAAGACTCAAATTGATCAATGTGATAACAATAAGGTTTAGAAAAACCTTTTCCTGTTGGAGTTCCATCTGGATTTTTTGTTAACCACATCATTTCGGGCTCCGTACCAACTCTTAATTGGTAACCATGTTTCTTCTTAAATTCCTCAGCAATTATTCTTAAATTTCCTCTACAATCAGATGTTAAATGTCCACCTGGGTTTTCTCTTTCTTCTCTGTTTCTAAAACAAGTAACAAATACTCTTGCAACTTTTTTATCCCAAGGAAGCTGACAAAAAGTTTCAGGATCAGGAATTCCAACTAACTCTTTAGCTTCAGGTCCATATCCAATGTAATTATTGTGTCTATCTAAAAATAAGTTTGCAGTAGCACCGTAAACTAGCTGAAATCCTTTTTCACAAGTTCTCTCCCAGTGATCTGAGGGAATACCTTTACCGACAACTCTTCCAGTAACAGAAATAAATTGAAAAAAAATATACTCTACTCCTAGCTCATTAATTTTTGCTCTAACTTGTTTTACAAGCTTATCTCTTCCAGGTTTATTTACGTGTTTTTCTAGATCAGTCATGTTCCCCCTATTAGAATTTTAAGAATAAAAAGGTAACTGAAAAAAAAACTTCTGTCTACTCAGATAAACTAGCTCCAAGGAAACGGACTGTTCGAAGTAGGGTGAAGTTCACCTTTCTCGTATCGGTTGAATCTAAATGGTTTCAACAAGTCACTCTCTTGTCCTAAAATTTCTTTTGCTACTAATTCACCAACACCAATCATCTTATAACCATGGTTAGCATCAGCAATCATGTAAACATTTTCTAAAAATCTATCAAAGATAGGAAAAGAGTCTGGTGTCATACATCCTAGACCACCTGAAGGTCCTTTTCTATACAAATCAGATTTTCCTTCAAATCTTTTTTGACAATGTGCTAAAGCAGAACACCACATGTCATTAAAAGCTTCAGTTGTTTGGTACTCTGGAGATTCAATTCCATATGGATCTACATTTACTTGATCAAAATGTTTATCAACTATGTAAGGAGAAGTTCCACCTTGTACACCTAAACCTTCAATGTCAGGCTTGTAATAAATTCCCCAAATTTTGTCAGTAATTAATTTTTTAGTTTTGTCTGAATATAATGGTGCAGTAGAGTCAACGTGAATTACTGGTGGTTGTTCACCGTTATTCATCTTTAGAAAATCCTTATCAACGCCAATAACACCCTCTTGCAACATCCAATATGTCCACATATCTGTTGTGTGCATTTTACCATCTTTACCTTTGATGTTTGCTGTTTTTGGAAGTTCTAACATATTCCAGAAATCTCTAGCCCAAGGTCCAGCTCCAATAACTACTTGTTCACAATCAATTGTTCCTTTGTCAGTTTCAACACCAGTAACTGCCTTGCTGTTGCTGCCTCTTTTAAATCCATTTACTTTTACTCCTTTAATAACTTGTACTCCATTTGAAGTAGATTTGTTTTCAAGAGCTTTAATAGAATCTTTGTTAAATGCATACCCACCTTTTTTTTCATGAAGTACAGATGTAATTCCTTGTGCCTGCCAGTCATCAAACATCCCTTTCATATATTTCATACAATCTTTTTCACCTTCAATAAATTCTGACTCATAACCAATAGCTTTTTGTTGCTCATAAATTGTTGCTACATCTTTATGCATTACTTCTGGAGATATTTGTAAATATCCAACAGCATTATATTTAAATGCTTTAGGGTCACTTTCCCAAACTGAAACTGAATGAGCCATCAATTCTCTCATTGCTGGTTGAAAATAATTATTTCTGACAACACCACAAGCTATTCCACTTGCACCTGCTGCAACATCTTTTTTTTCTAAAACTACAATGTCTCCTGGATTTTTATATGTTTCTGATAACTTCCAAGCTGTACTTAAACCGTGGATACCTCCACCAATAATGACTACTTTAGCTTTTGTTGGTAACGACATTAATAGAACTTTATTTTTCGTGGGACTTAAATATATAATTTTTTATATATATAAAAAATATAAGTAATAATTATATAGCTTATTAAAAACTTAAATGTTTTAGTGTTTCAAGATATTGATTAAATTCTTCAATAAAGGAATCACTCGGTTTAATATGTTTTTTTCTTTGATCACCAGAAGTTTTTTCTAGGAAAAAGAACCCTTTTTCACAAGCCTCATTTATCATTAATGCAGATTTTGGTCGCGAAGTTTTAAATAATTTAGTTTTTAACTCCTCTACAGTAAGATTTTCTTTATACTTATATGCATGCATCACTAAAAGCATCATATGGTAATGAGAGGGTGACTTTCTAAAAAAATAATTACTGGAAGTATGAGATAATTTCATTTGGTCCTCCCAAAACTCTAATAAATCTTTTGTTGTTTTTGACATTAAGATCTAACTCTAGTCTTTTTGGGATCAAAGTGTGGGAATGACACAACTTTTGCAGAAATTCTTTTTTGATGACCATCAATTTTTCCAATCTCAACATCAGTTCCAGGTTCTGAATATTGAGTATCGATTCTACATAATGCTATATTTTTATTTAAAGTTGTTGATAAACAACCACTTGTTACTATTCCAACTTGAGACCTTCCAACATGAACACAATCACCATGACCAGCATGTTCCTTTCCAATAAGCTCCAAACCAACAAGTTTTTTTTGTGGATTTGCTTTTCTTTCTTTTAAAACTTCTTTTCCTATGAAGTCTTCCTCTTTTGTTTTTAATGGAACTGCAAAACCAATTCCAGCTTCAAAAGGATCTTGTTGACCATCAAATTCATTACCAAATAAAATTAAACCAGCTTCAATTCTCAATTTATCTAAAGCTGCAAAACCTGCAGGAATTAGTCCGTAATCTTTTCCAGCTTCCATAAGTTTGTCCCACACCTCAGGTGCATGTTTTGGATGACACCAGACTTCGTAACCGAGCTCACCTGTATAACCTGTTCTTGAAACAATTAGAGGAATACCTTGAAGCTCCTCAACTCTACAAATTGTAAATCTAAACCACTCTAATTCATCTATTGATGGTTGGGTAGGAGGAGTAAAAATTAATTTTTTTAGTATGTCTCGACTTTTAGGTCCTTGTATAGAAACATTACTAATTTGATCTGTAGAATTTTTTACATTTACTTTGAAGTTTTTTTTCTTGGCCACTTCTTTTAACCATTCACCTGCATATTCATCTCCACAAATCCATCTAAAACCAGTTTCACTTAATCTTAATAAAGTGCCATCATCAAACATCATGCCATTTTCATAACACATGGCAGAGTAAACAACCTGACCAACAGAAAGTTTTTTAATATTTCTAGTTAGTGTATAATTCATTAACTCCTCTGCATCTGGTCCGATAATTTCAAACTTTCTTAGAGATGATAAATCTATTAAAACTGCTTTTTCTCTACACGCATTATATTCTTCAACAACTCCATGCTTTGTGAAATCATTAGGCAACCAAAATCCTCTTGCATCAATAAAGTTTCTAGTTAATTTTGATGTTCTTTCATAGAAACCTGAATTTCTTGTAAGTTTTTTTTCAGAGTCTGTTTTCATTCTAAAAGCAAAAGATTTTGAAAATTCTTTTTTTTTGTCATAAGTTCTAACAAAAATATCAGTTGGATTCCACGAATTACACGCATCAATATCACTTGGACATGCAGTTGTTCCAATTGTTAAATCTTTTAGAGCTCTAAACATCACATAATCACCAGGCCTAGCAAACGATTCATCAGAAATCACAGAATTTAATCCTGAAGCTGAAGTATTAAAGAACAAGTTGATAGCATGCCAACCTTTCTGTTTTTGAACACCATATTGAGACATTGAATTGGTTAAGTTATCAGAACAGTTTGGATGTCCAAAATAACCAGCGTCTTCATAATATTTAGAAGTACAAGCTAGGTTAAACGTGTCATGTTTACCAACAGTATCTCTAATTACTTCAATTAAAGGTTCATGATCAGTATCATAAAATTTTGAAAATAAACCTGGTCCAGGAAAAGTATTGCCCATAAAAGTTCTTGTTGTTTGCCAATCAAGACCTTTTTCAATTTTTTTATCTAACTTTCTAGTATCAAATGCCACAAAGTCAGAACATTGTCTTCCTGCTGGGCTAATAACCTGAATATAATCACCTTCTTTAACTTGATAAGATATTGAGGTTTCTCTATCTATATTTTTTTCATAATTCGGTTCAAAAATTGGATCAGGTATAATGGATAGTTCTTTGTCATTTACAATTTTGGCTCTTTTAATGAATATTGTTAAATCACTTGAAGGATTTTGTTCACTAACCAACATATCATTTTGCGGGGCTGAAAAAATTACATAACATTTATCTTTAGATTTAATCTTAATTGTTTCGCCATTAGGAGTTTTGTTATCAAATAGAAGTGATGACTTAGATTTGTTTATATCTAAATTTCTTTTTTTTAATTGAAGATTTGTTACAAAAGAACTTTCATTTTTTTTTTTGAGTATTTCTTTAATAAAACTCTCTTTACAATTTTCTTTTAGATTTAAAATCCCAAGTTCAGATTTACCATCTTTATTAAAACAAATTACTTCACAAATTTGATTTCCCTCATCATTGATAATTTCTATTTCATCATCAGGAAAAATTTGTAAACCAGTTAGTCCACCAGCATTTACAGTATGCCTTTCAACTCCAGGTGGTAGCACATTTAAACCCGGTTCTTTAATATCTAAAGTAGTTTGCGACATTTTTAAAAATCTATTGATATATTATATATAAATCTAGTAGTTGACTATCATTTTACTTAAGCACATACTAATCACACTTAATATTAAGAAAGGGGAATAAATGCGAAAAATAATATCATTAATATCTGCAATGATAATTTCAGTAGTAAGTTTTGCTGGGATTTCAAATGCTGCAGATAGTAAAAAACCTATCGTTATTCCAACTCATAACTGGTCAAGTCAAATTGTGATGGCTTATGTTATTGGTGGAATATTCGAAAGCATGGGAAATAACGTTAAGTACGTTAATGCTGACTCTCAAGCAGTTTACGAGTCAATTAGAATTGGTGACGTAAGTATTTCACACGAAGTGTGGGAATCTGCTTTTGGTAAATCATTTACAACAGCATTAGATAAAGGCGGTTTATTAGATTGGGGAGATCATGAGGCTAGAACTCTTGAGGATATGGGATATCCAAACTGGGTTGCTGACAAAGGATTATGCCCAGGTCTACCAGACTGGACTGCTTTAAAAAATCCTGACTGTGCAAAAAACTTTGTTACTCCAGATTCTGGTGGTAAAGGAAGAATGCTAGAAGGGCCACAAACATGGCATGGTGACTTAATCCCTCAAAGAGTTGATGCTCTTGGATTAGGAGATCTATGGATGGTTAAATTTGCAGGAAGTGCCGATGCACTTTGGGCAGAGTTAAAAGCAGCTGAAAAAGAAGGAAGAGGAACAATCATCTTTAACTGGACACCAAACTTTACAGATGGTGCTGGTTTTACATTTATCGACTTTCCTCCATACACTGCTGGTTGTAGACCAGAAGATGGTGGTGACGGAAAATGTGGTTCACCAGATGGTTATTTGAAAAAAGCAGTTAATGCTGATTTTCCAAAAACTCATCCTGCAGCAGCAAAAGCGTTTAAAAAGATGTCATTTTCAACAAGCCAAATTGGTGCAATGGCAGCTTTAGTAGACACTGATAAAATGACTCATGAAGATGCTGCAAAAGCATGGTTAAAAAAGAATAAAAAAGTTTGGAAAGCTTTTACTAAATAAGGATAAGCTTTTTAATTTTGAATCTCTCCCAACTCAGTTGGGGGAGATTTTTTTTTTAATACAATGACAAAACATTTTTTAGTAATATTCTTTAGTTTATTGATTTCCAATTTTTCATTAGCTCAAGATATCAATATTCAAGAAAATATAGATCTTAAATTTATTTGTGATTTAGAAAAAAAAATAATAAAAAACTCAGAGTATAATTATCAAACATTTTTGGCTAAAGATTTGAGTGAAAAAGGGTTAGAAAAATTTGAAATCCAATCGAAAAAACCTGAAACTCTTTTAATTAACGGCCTCACAGCTTTTCTTTCTGACTCCAAAAAATTAGATGTTAAAGTTGTAAATAAAGATATAGTTTTATTTAAATCTATAGATCAAAAAAATAACTATTCCGAGTCAGGTATTATTGATAGAAAATCTGGCGAATTAATCCATGAAATCACAAGAAATATAAAAAGTGAAAAATCTGAAAAGGATATTACTTTTTATTTGTGTAATAAACATGATGAAAAAGTCTAATTTTTTTTTAATTAAATTTGTGTAAACTATTATAATGAAAAAATATCTCTTCAGCATAATTTTAGCTTTGTTAATCATCTCCAATGCTTTTGCACGTAGCACAGGATGTAAAGAGGGGAACTGCGAAAATGGTTATGGTAAATGGGTTTATACAGATAAAACCACTTATGAAGGAGAATGGGTTGGAACAAAGAAAAATGGTCAAGGAGTAGAAACTTGGCCCAATGGATATATTTACAAAGGGGAATTTAAAAATAGTGAATGGAGTGGAATAGGTGTTCTAACTTTTCCTGATGGGTCAACTTATGATGGAGAGTGGGCAAAAGGATTTATGAATGGAAAAGGAACATTTACATGGTCTGATGGAACTCAAAAATCAGGAAATTGGAAAAATGGAAAGTTGATAGATTAATGTTAAAAGAAAATTATTTTAATAGAATTAAAGAATTACCAGAACATATTAAACAATTAAGTGGTTTAGCAATATTAGTTGTTGTTGTTATATTATCTTTCTTTGTTTTAAATAATATGTTTGGAGAAGGTGATGAATTAGTTAAAAAAATGAAATTAGAAGAAGAAAGAATTGCACAAGAAAAAAAATTAAGTGAATTAATATCAAAACTTCCTTCAGGAATATTAGTAACTTTTGATGGCTCAGATCATTATAAATTAACAAATGAAGTTTACGAGCAAGTTTGTAAGGCAACCAAGCTTATTCCACAAAGAGCAATTATGGGTGCAAATTTTTTAAATTTTAGAGCTCATGAAATTTACACAATTAATGGAAATAAAATTGATGAGACATTTGTTAAATGGGATAAAGAAAAAAAGAAGTGTTTTGCTGGTTTTACAGTTAGTGGTGATAATGTAGGAGTTAATGAGTCTGTTACAGTTTCAGGTGAGGCGTTAAGTTTTTTAAGCACAGGTATTGATACTAGAGTTTATTTTATCAAAAACTTCTGAGGGGGAAATAGTAATTATATAGATTTTATTTTATCAAAATTTCATATAACTTAATAAATAATTTATGTCAGAACCAGTAATTAGATGTGAAAACGTTTACAAAATCTTTGGAGCAAATTCAAAAAAAATGCTTCAAGAGGCAAACGGAAGTGTTGATGCTAAAACTTTTCAAGAAAAAGGATGTATAGTAGGAGTTAACAATGCGTCTTTTGAGGTTTCAAAAGGAGAAATGTTAGTTGTAATGGGTTTATCAGGATCAGGTAAATCAACACTATTAAGATGTATTTCAAGATTAACAGATGCAACGGGTGGAAAAATTTTTATAGAAGGTCAAGATTTACTTAAACTCAACAACAAAGAGTTAATTGACCTTAGAAGAAATAAAATGGGAATGGTCTTTCAAAGTTTTGCTCTGCTTCCTCACAAAACGGTAGTAGAAAATATTGCTTTTCCACTTCAAATTAAAGGAATTAAGACTGAAGATAGTATTAGTAAGGCTATGGATATGGTCAAACTAGTAGGACTTGAGGGAAGAGAAAACTATTTTCCTAGAGAACTTTCTGGAGGTCAACAACAGCGAGTAGGTATTGCCAGATCATTAGCTGTTGAGCCTGATATTTGGTTTTTGGATGAACCTTTTTCTGCTTTGGATCCTTTAATAAGAAAAGAAATGCAAGATGAATTCTTAAGACTTCAAGAAAAATTACAAAAAACAATTATGTTTATTACACATGATTTCGATGAAGCTTTAAAGCTTGCTGATCGTATAGCAATTATGAAAGATGGTATAATTGAACAGTTAGATACACCTGCCAATATTGTTTTAAATCCAGCAACAGAATATGTAAGAAAATTTACAGAAGAAGTCCCTAGAGAAAAAGTTTTATTAATAGAAGACGTAATGGATTCATCAACTAATGATTTAGGTAATTTAAAAGTTTTAAAAGATGAAACTATAGAAAATGTTGCTGAAAATATTCTTACTCAAGAAAAATCTGTAGCTGTGATAGATGCAAATAATAAAGTTGTTGGTTCTATTAATCCAACAAAAATAATAAATACAGTTTTTGGAGGAAGAAAAAAAAAATAATTTAATTATGGAACTTTTAAAGAAATATCCAAAACTATTTCCATGGTTATTTTTATTAGCTATATTTTTTGCTTTATGTTTTGCAATAGAAGTTCCTGAAACATATAAATTTATTAGAGGCCAAGCTGAGTTTATTAAAGATCCTAATCAAAGTAGTTATATTTTCTTAGGCAAAGAAGTTAGATATTATGCATTTGATGTATTTTGGAGATTACCTCCATTACTTGGGTGGTTACCTATCTGGATAAATGATTCATTATTTTTTTTAATGAATGAATGGATGCCAATTGAAATTTGGAATGAGGATACCCAAGAATTTAAAAGTCGTCCTATAGTTTTACAAATTACTAGGAATTTGACTGCTTTTATGACTTTTTTAATTCAGTTGATAAGAGAAACTCTTCTTGGTGGTTTAGAAACCATTGTTGCGTTTACAAGTTGGGATTGGATTGATGCTAATCCTTGGGCAGAACTTCCAGGATTACCGTGGACAATTGTTGCCGCAGGTTCAGCAATATTAGCGTATAAATTAAGTGGTAAAGGTTTGGCAATATTTGCTGGCTTAGTAATGACTTATATTTCTATATTTGGTCAATGGAAACCATCTATGCAAACTCTTTCTTTTATATTAGTAGCTGCACCATTATCTTTTATTTTTGGTTTAGGCCTAGGTATTGCAGCTTTTAAAAGTAAACGTGTTGAAAAAGCCTTGTATCCAATTCTTTTAGTGATGCAGACAATGCCACAGTATGCTGTGTTGGTTCCTGCACTTGTTCTATTTGGAGTTGGTGATCATGCTGCTGTTATTATAACAATGATTGTTGCTGTTCCACCAATGATATTATTAACATTATTGGGTTTAAGAGCTGTACCTCCAGAAGTTATTGAAGCAGGTCGAATGAGTGGTTGTAATAATTGGCAATTAATGTCCAAAGTTTTAATTCCAACTGCTAGAAGAGATATTCTAATAGGGGTAAACCAGGTTATTATGGTGTGTTTTTCTATGGCAGTTATTTCAGCCTTCATTGGAGCAAAAGGATTAGGATTTAATTTATTACTAGCATTAAATCAGCTAAATATTGGATTGGCATTAGAAGCAGGTCTTTGCATCAGTTTAATAGCAATATTATTAGATAAAATGTCTTTAGCTTGGGCTAATAAGCAAATAGATTATTTTGGAAATTTAACATTTTATCAACGTAATAAAAATTCAATATTTTTTGGTTTGGCTGTTTTATTAGGAGTCATTTTCGCTTATTTTGGCTCTTTTTATTTTAAGGAAGGGTACAATTATTTTTTTGAAGTTCCTCATAATAAAGGAATATCAACAGCAGATTTTTGGAACAAAGGGGTAGACTGGATCTTTGATACATTCTTTGTTTATATTAAAGCTTTTAATACCTGGTTAATAGTTGAGGTGCTTCAACCAATGAGAGCTTTGTATTTAAGGATGCCTGCAGTTGCTACAATTGTTTTAGTGGTTGGGGGTGGATATTTGATCGGTGGAATTCGTTCGGCTTTAGTTGTGTGTGCCTTAACATTGTTTATTGCTCTAAGTCCATGGTGGGATAGAGCTTTGGTAACTACTTATATGGCAACTTTTGGGGTCATTGTATCTTGTATAATTGGATTTACAGTAGGAACTCTATGTTTTCAAAACAAACATTCAGCTAATTTTATGCTTGGTGTTTGTGACATTTTTCAAACTTTCCCGTCTTTTGTATATCTAATTCCTGTTATGATGCTTTTCGGTATTACTGATACATCAGTATTAATTGCAGTTATAGTTTATGCCACAATACCAGCCACAAGATATACAATCGAGGGTTTAAGAAGTGTACCCGTAGGATTGCACGATGCAGCAACTATGTCAGGTGTAAATAAATTTCAAAGACTGACTAAAATAGAATTTCCTTTAGCTTTTCCTCACATGATGCTTGGCCTTAATCAAACGATTGTTTTTGCTTTGTTTATGGTAATCATTGGAGCATTTATTGGCACAGAAGACTTAGGCCAATATATTTTAAAAGCATTATCAGATAAAAATGGTGCAGGAATCGGATTGACACTTGGTATTTGTGTAGCGTTTATTGGTTTAATATTTGATAATTTAATTAGAACCTGGGTCGAAAAAAGAAAAGAACATCTTGGGATTTCTTAATTTCAATCTATTTATCTAAAAAAGTTTTTAATGAATCGTCCATAGCACTAGCCCAAGGGGTATGATGTATAGGTGCAATTGAACCAGTAACAGGAGATGAAAAAGATTTATTTCTATAAGTCATTATGTCTTCAACTTTATGGTGTTCCCATTCTTTAAAATGTTTTCTTATTAACTCAAAATCAATTTTGGGATAATCTGACATTTCATGAAGCTCTTTTGTATATTCTGTTTGAAAATCAATCATTTGATCTGGGTTTTCTAATTTTTCTTCCATAGCAACCCATTTATTAATATCACTATCAATTTCTTTTTCATTTGGGATTTTTATTTTGTTCATTATCACATCTCTTGCATACCAAGCCTGACAATCAAACATATTAAAAGTATGAAATTGATCTTGCATTCCAAGGTATAAAAGTTTGTGATTATCCTGCCATACCACACCTTTATATAATTTTGGTGGATAAAGCCTGTTTTTTGTTTTTAACTGTAACTTTTCTTCTAAAAAAGGAAAATGATGTAAATAACCAGTACATAATATTATTGCATCAGCATCTTGTTTGGTGCCATCTTTAAATATTGCTTTTTTACCTTCTAATTTGTCTAGATAATGAACTTCCTTCATACTTTTTGGCCATTTAAAACCCATTGGGTTATGTCTGTATCCAATTGTAACACTCTTTGCTCCATACTTATTGCACTGCAGAGCAACATCTTCTGCAGAGTAACTACTTCCTAATACAATAACATCTTTGTCCCTAAATTCTTCTGCATCTCTAAAATCATGAGAATGCATAATTCTTCCTGGAAAAGAACTCATTCCCTTATATTCAGGAATAAAAGGAACTGAAAAATGACCAGTTGATACAACTAAAAAATCAAAATTTTCTTTTAAAA
>Ga0209630_10003477_pt1 | contig 14354 bp, 15 predicted proteins | sample COG_01_FD_184745 | JGI IMG/M metagenome (GOLD analysis project Ga0209630, IMG submission 184745) | Pelagic Microbial community sample from North Sea - COGITO 998_met_01 (SPAdes) (version 2) | ecosystem: Environmental > Aquatic > Marine > Neritic zone/Coastal water | place: Helgoland, sampling... | reverse complement strand
TGATTATAAGCCAACTATTATTGCTGAAGCGGGTGTAAATCATGGTTGCAAAATAAATCTAGCTATAAAATATGTCAAAAGTGCAAAAAAAGGTTTGGCTGATGCAATAAAATTCCAAACTTATAAAGCTGAAAAATTAGTTTCAAAAAATAGTCCTGCATATTGGGATACTGAAGAGGAAAAAATAAATTCTCAATATAAACTTTTTAAAAAATTTGATAGATTTAATTTCGAAGACTATTTAAAGATTTTTTCCGAATGTAAAAAAAAAAAAATTCTTTATATGTCTACAATATTTGATGAAGATGCTATTGACAAATATAATAAGCTAATAAAAATATTTAAGATATCATCTTCAGATATTAATAATACGCCACTATTAAGAAAAATAGGAAAAAAAAAAAAATACACCATAATATCAACAGGCGGTGCCACTATTAAAGAAATCAAATATGCTTTGGGGCAATTAAATCTACCAAAAAATAAAGTTTGTATAATGCATTGCCATTTAAATTATCCTGCCAAAGATAAGAATTTAAATTTAAATTATATAAAAAAGTTAAAAAAAATTTTTCCAGGATATATAATTGGTTATTCAGATCATTCTAAAACTGATGATGAGCTAAATGTACTAGAAAAAGCATTCGATCTAGGTGCACAAATTATTGAAAAACATTTTTCTCATAATAAAAAAATAAAAGGTAATGATCATTATCATTCAATGGATGAACAAGATTTAATAAAATTTAATAAAAAAATGTTACGAAAAAAAATTATATCAGGTGATCAAATAAAAAATATAAAATTAGAGCAAAAAAGTATAAAATTTGCTAGGAGAAGTATTTTTGCAAGGAAAGATATTTTAAAAAATGAAAAACTTACTGAAAAAAATTTAATTACCTTAAGACCAGGCAATGGTGTCAAAGCTAATAAATGGGATGAATTGATTGGCAAAAGGGCAAAAATTTTAATTTCAAAAGGTCAAAATATTAATATTAAGAATATTTGCTAATAAATGTTAAAAAAACCAAGAGTTGTTTCAATTGTAGAAGCAAGAATTAATTCATCAAGGTTGTATGCTAAAGTCATGAAGAAAATAAATAATATTCCTATGATTATGCATTTGTACAATAGAGTAAAAAGATCCAGATTAATTGATGATATTATTGTAGCCACAACCAACAAACCTTCAGACGATAATTTTGTAAAGTTTTTAGACTCAAAAAATATTAAGTATTTTAGAGGTAGTGAGAATAATGTATTAAGTAGAGTTAAAAATGCAGCAAAAAAATATAGAGCTGAAATAATTGTTCAGTTAACAGCAGATAATCCATTAGTAGATCCAAACATAGTTGACTACATGTTAAAATTTTTTTTAAAGAATATAAATAGATGTGATTATCTTACAAATAATGGTTTTGGTAATTATAAAGATCGAGTATTACCATATGGAATGGATGTACAAATATTTAAATATAAAGATTTAGCAAATAATCATAAACATTCTAATAAAAAAGATTTAAAGGAACATCCTAGTTTATATTTTTATAGAGAAGGAAAAGAAAAATATAAGCTAATCAATATTAAAGTTCCAAAAAAATGGCAAACTAATTTAAATTTTAGACTTACTGTAGATACAAGAAAAGATTTAAAACTTGTAAAAAAAATTTTTTTAAGCCTCGGAAAAAAATCCAATCAATTTTTTACATATGAAGAAATAATTAAATTTCTTAAACAAAATCCTAAATTAATAAAAATGAATAACAAAATAAAACAGAAGACAGTTAAATTAAATTAATGAATTATAAGAAAAATATTATAAATAAAATTTCATCCAAAAAAATCAAAGTATGTATAATTGGATTAGGCTATGTGGGATTACCGTTATTTAATTTATCTGTAGAAAAAGGTTATAGAACTACTGGCATAGACATAAATATTGAAAGATTAAAGCAAATTAGAAAAAAATATAATAATATATTTATGGATTACAGTGTGATTTCTAAAAGTGATATTATTATCTTTGCTTTACCAACACCTCTAAACCAAAAAAAAAATCCTGATTTATCAATTCTAAAAAATTCAATATCAAAATCATTTAATTATTTTAAGAAAGGCCAACTTATTATAATTGAATCAACTTCATATCCTGGAACAACTAAGGTATGTCTAAAAAAAGTTATATCTAAATACAAAGTGGGTAAAGATTTTTTTATCTCATATTCGCCTGAAAGAATTGACCCAGGAAATAAAAAATTTAACATAAAAAATATTCCTAAGATAGTTTCTGGATATTCGAGAAATTGTTTAAACATTGCTGAAAAATTTTATAAAAGCATCTGTGATAAAACAATTAAATCTTCTTCAATAGAGGCAGCAGAGTTTTCAAAAATATATGAGAATATTTTCAGATTTGTGAATATTGGTTTAGCAAATGAAACAAAAAGAATTGCTAAAAAACTTAATTTAAATTTTTATGAGATATTAAAATTATCTAGTTCCAAGCCATTTGGTTTCCTAGGGTTTTATCCAGGCACAGGAGTCGGAGGACATTGTATACCAGTAGATCCTTTTTATTTATCTTGGCTGGCAAGAAAAAAAAAAATAAAAACCGAATTTGTTAAACTAAGTGGTAAAATTAATAATGCTACTCCAAAATTAATTTTTAACGAAATCACTGGTTTGTTATTAAGAAAAAATTTGAAAAGAATTTTAATTCTAGGTATTTCATATAAAAAAGATATTGAAGATATTAGAAATTCTCCAAATATTGAAATTTTTAATTTTTTTAATCAAGTCAAAAAATTTAAAGTTTGTTTTAATGATGATTTAGTAAAAAATTTTAGAATAAAGAAAAAAAAATTTTTCACTACAACTATAAATGCTAGCAACCTAAAAAAATTTGATGCAATAATTTATTTAAATGACCACAAATATTATAACAAAAAATTTATATTGGACCACAGTAGAATTATATTTGATTGTACAAATTCTTTTCCAAAAAATAAAAAAGTTAAATTTATTTAAGTCTTTAGATGTTCATTTAAATAATATCATCTAATCGCTTCATTTCATAAGTATCCAAAATGCCAAAATATGTTGTATTAAAAATTTTTTGATTATTTTTTATAGCATATTCTTTTAAATTTTGATGACTTTTTAGTATGTTTAGTGTGCTCCACATTGAAATATAATTATTACACTCTATGGTTAATTGATTACCAGATTTTTTATTATTAAAACTTTTAACCTTAGAGTCATATTGATCCAAATCAGAATAAGTCAATCTTTCTTTCAAACTTTTGGATGCATGAGATCCATTCAAATACATATCCTGTTCTGCACCAACCAAATAAATTTCTTTATAATTCATTGCTAGTGCCAAACATATCATCCAGGGTAATACATTCATAGAATTTGGAATTCCACGATTTAAACTAAGTTTACTAGGTAATAAATCAGAAATAAAATTACTCCTTGTATATACGTATTTTATATTTTCTTTCTTTTCAATTAATTCATATTTTTCAACAGATTTATTGGCTAATTGATAAGGAAAAATTATTTTGGTATTTCGGATATTCATATTAATAGGTTTAAAAAATTTTCTTATTTCCAATAAAAATTTTTGATTTATTTTGTTCTCCTTTGTTTCTAGATCTCCATTATTGGTTGGTATGTAAGATACAGGATCTAATATGCAATAAAAAGTAGGTTCAAAATTTAAAAAATCATGATGGCGATAAAAAGTCGATGTAACAAAAGTATCAAGACCTTTAAATTTTTTAAAATCTATTTCGTTTATGGATGGACCACAGCCTATAATAAAGCATTTTGAATTTTTTTTATCCTCTTCTTGCAAAAAATTCACATTCAATTCTTTTGTTTGTAAAAAATATATATAATTAAATATTTTTTCTAAAAATTTATTTATAAAAAATTTTAATAAAAAAAAAATGTTGATTATAGAATTGTCAAACTTAAAACCTTTTCCAGATAAATTTAAATCATTATAAAAAAATTTATTAATTTTAAATTTACTTTTTATTATATTTTTTATTTTTAAGTACATTAATATTTTTATTACAATATTTATTTTGTCAGGAATAGATAAATTTTCATATTATAGTAAATGTAATTTATTTTAAGTCAATCATATCTTCAATCATTAATTTTAGGCTTCTAAACTTTTTTATTACTTTTGTTTTTTTTAGTTTATCAATATTTGCTAATGAATAAAAAATCTCTTTGCTTGAAATTTTTTTATAGTTTTTAACTAATCTAAAATTAATTGTTTTTTCAAATATTTTAACAAAATTTATTACATCAACTGGCAAACCCCTTCCAACATTAATTGTAATAGATTTTTTTTTTTTAAGTAAAAGAAATATTCGATAAGATATTTTAACTACGTCTAATACGTGAATAAAATCTCTAATAGGAGTGTTTTTTTTATTTTTATAAAAAATGCTAAATCTCTTATTATTAGTATAACTTTTTAATAAATTATTTTTTAAAGAGCTATAATTATTGTTAGAGAATATTTTTTGTTTTTTGTCACCGCCAATTACATTAAAAAATCTTAAATTAGCAAATTTTACATCAAAATTTTTACAATAATTACTAACTAAATATTCCCCCCTTTTTTTTGAATAACCATATTCATTTACTGGTTTAATTTTTGCATTTTCTTTAATAATATTTTTTTGGTTACCATAGACAGCTGCAGAAGAAGAAAAAATAAAATTTTTTACATTTGTGTTATGTAATGCTTTCAACAACTTTTCAGTTTGACCAACATTAGTATTAATTATTTTTTTTTTGTCAGATATATTTTTTGGATTAGTAATTATAGCCGCAAAGTGAAATATAGTATTAATATTATTTTTTTTTAAAATTAAGTTTATTTTTTCAAGATTATTTAAATTTGACTTATAAAATTTAATTTTTTGTTTTAAGTTAGATTTCTTTCCAGTATTTAAGTTATCTATTACAAAAACATTAAACCCTTTTTTGCTTAAAAAATTTGATAAAATTGAACCAATAAAACCCGCGCCTCCAGTAATTAATATATTTTTATTCATATTGTTATTGATAATAAGGCTTCTTACATTTATTGACTAGTTAATTGCAAAAAAAATCAAAATACCACATTCAAACTAAGTAAAAATATTAAAATATTTTATATAATCTTTTTTATTTATAATATTTACCATGTTTAATTATATTTAAATCCCTGTATATCAGAATACATAAAAAAAATGGATAATAAAAAAATAGTTTTAAGATTCAAAGGAGGATTAGGAAATCAGCTATTTATCTATAGTTTTTATCTTTATTTGAAAAGCAAGGTTAAAACTAAAATTATTATTGATAAAACATCTGCTTATTCGAAGTTATTATATGGAAACCAATTCAATGAAAAATTTTTAATAAATAAAATAGATAAAAATTTAAATTATTTAGAAAGATCAATCTTTTTTGGTCTAAAAGGAAAATTTTTAAGACTAATAATTAAAAATTCAAAATTACTACAAAAAATTTTTAATATAAACTATATAAAATCTGAAAATTATAAACAAATTATAAAAGAAATTAATAATTCAAATTATAGAAATTTTTATATTGATGGTTATTTTCAATCTAATTTTCTAGCTAATTTTGGAAAAAATATTATAAGAAAAAAGTTAAATAAATTTAAAAAAAAAACTAATAAAAATAAAATAATATTATGTTATACATTTTATGAATGGGAAAATAAAAATAGAAATATTAAAAAAAAAATTAAAGCTTTTATTAAAAAAAATAATGAACAAAAAATTTTTGTTGTTTCAAAAAAACCTGAAGAATTTATCAACTGGTTAGGTAATAAAAAATTAAAAATATCAGAGCACAATTACATTAAAGATCCTTTTATAAAACTCTGTAATTTAACTAATTTTAAGAATTATATTATTAACGAGAGCACTTTCCATTTTTGGATTGTACAATTATCAAAATATAATTCTTTAAAAGTAATTGGAAAAAAATCAAAATTATACAAACTACTTTAATTCCCAGAGTTCCCAGACATAATTGTAATTAAATATTTTTTTAAAATTCATTTCTTTAAATTTACTTTCAATTATTTTTTTATTTTCTATTAAGTTTTTGTCATCTTTATGGTGAAATTGAATTAAATAATATTTACATCTTGTTAAATAATTTTTATTTATTATTTCATTTAGAATTTCATATTCAGCTCCTTCAATATTCATTTTAATTAAATCAATATTTTTTTCTTTATCAAATATGTCAACAATATTTTCACATTTTATTTCAACACTATTATTTACTTTGTTATAAGAGATAGATGAATTGTTGTGATCAATAAAAAGGAATTTATTATTATTATTATTACTGATTGCAAAGTTATATAATTGTATTTTTTTATTATATTGATATTTTTTTTTTAAATAATTAAATTCAGATTCTAACGGCTCATATAAAATTAAATGTGAACCAAATTTTTTTAAAATTTTATCAGCAAATTCTCCTTTATAAGCACCAGCATCAAGCACTTTAGAAGCATCATTAATATTTATAGAATTTAAAATATTATCTATACCGCCTTCTCTATAAAATTTACCCAAATCACCAGGAAAATTTTTTTTTACATTTATTCTTCTATTTTCAATTAATTTTAATATTATATCTGAGATAGACATTTAGTATTTTTGAATTAAAGTGTAATTACATATTAATTAATTTATTTTTTTAAATATAACCATATTAGAAACATTTAGTATCTTTAATCTTTTTTTATTATTTTCATAAAAATCACTTATAGCTTTTGCTGGATTATTAGTAGGTATTTGGTAATAACTCCATAAAAAATCATCACAAATTATAATGCCATCATTATCTATAAATTTAAAAGTGTTATTTAAATCAATAATTACATTTTCATATTTGTGGTCACCATCTATAAGGGCTATATTAAATTTTTTGCTATTAGTTTCAAAAAAATTTTTTGAATTATTTTTAATTTTAATGATTTTATTATCATTCAAATTTTGCATGTTTTTATTAAAATTATTTTCAACAAGTTTCATATTAATATTATCATTAGTAAATTCCTCTGATCCTATCCAAGTGTCGACACAGCATAAAGTTGATTGAATTAAATAATTATTGAAAAAAATTGCAGAACTTCCTTCAAAAGATCCAATTTCTAAATATGAAATATTTTCTATTTTTTTGTGCTTTTGTAAATTATATAGAACCTCTATAGCATTATCTTTGAATAAAGGAGCATGATTAGTATAAAAATTTTTATAAATATTTTTAATTTTATAATATATAAAAAACAGTATTAATTTTAATTGTACTTTTGCATGTATCAAAAATAGAATTGATTTGATGAAATTTTTTAATTTGTCAAACATTTTACTAAATATTTAAATTTTTTTGTTTAATTTTAAATAATAGTTTTAGTAAATATATAATTAAAAAACTAAACAAATAATATTTCTTTATGATTAAGATATCTTCAATCATTTTATTTTTAAAGTTTCTTATTTTTGAAGAAGTGCCACCTGTTCTCATGTAAATAAAATTATAGTCAAAATACAATCCACTAAATTTCTTGAAAATTTTTATTAAAAAATCAAAGTCAGATGAGATATAATAAGATGTGTCGTAATTTATTTTTTGATAAATAATTTTTTTGATAAAAAATGATGTATGAGCAGGTAAATCTATCATAAAATTTTTAGATTTTTTGATATTCTTAGATTTCCACTTTCTAATCACTTTTTTAATGTTATCTCTTTTTGTTATAAGACAGTTCCCATAAATAAAATCTACATCTTTATTTTGAAATAAATGATTGATTTTTTTGAATAAATTTTTACTTATAATTTTATCATCTGAATGTAGTAAAAAAATTATATCACCTTTACTTTTTTTAATACCAAAGTTTATACATTTGTAAATATTATTAGTTTCTAATTTAAATATTTTTTTTCTTTTTTGTTTTAAGAATTCACATGTTCCATCATTAGATTTTGATAAAATAAATAATTGCTCGTAATTTTTATAATTTTGATTTTCAATTGACTTAATGTTATCTTTTAAGTAAGGCATGCTATTTTTACAGCATGTAATTATTGAAATTTTAAATTTTTTTTTCATTTGTAAAGATATAATGTTATAGCACTCTTATGTTTAAAAAATTATTTTCATTTTTAGATAAAAAAACTAAAATACAAATATTATCTATACAGTTTATTTTTATTTTAACCACTATTCTTGAGTTTTTAAACTTAAATTTTTTACTAGCTTTTTTAATTTCAATTTTTTCTAAAAATAAATTTGAAACATCTGTACCCTTTTTTGATTTTTTAAACTTTAAAATATTTAATTCTTACAACACAAGTGAAATAGGTATTTTTCTTGTAATTATTTTCTTTTTATGTACCACATTTATTTTATTATCCAATTTTATTATATTTTATTATAGTAATTTTTTAAAAGCTAAATTAACAAATACTTATTTCTTAAGATCATTAGACGCTGATTATTTCTATATTTTAGATAAAGGAGTTTCTGGAATTATTCATGATGTAAATAATGAGATTCCAAAAATTTCAGACGGTGTAATTTTACCAATTTTAAAAATTTTAAATAAATTATTTTTATTAATTGCAATTTTATTTTTTTTACTAACAAGTTTTTTTAATATCACAATAAAACTTTTATTTATTTCTATAATAATGATTTTTATTTTTTATATTGTTTTAAAAAAATATTTTTATGATTTTGGTCAAAAAGTTTCTATTTCTCAAAACAATGTACTAAAATCTCTACACGATACTTTCAGCAACATACAAACTATTAAAATTTTTAAAATCGAAAAATTTTTTGTAAACAAAGTTTTTTATAATTTAAAAATTTATAGCAAGTATCAATCTTTAGGATATTTATTTGGAGGAATACCCAAATTCTTTTTTGAGTTACTTTCTATCTCATTAGTAACTTTCGTCTTAATTTATTTTTCAAAAAATAGTCAAATAGAAATTGAGAATATTATACCAGCAATAGGTACTTTTGCTTTTGTCGGGTATAGACTTTTACCTATTTTCCAAGAAATATTCCATAGTCTTAGTATAATTAAAAACTCTCAGTATTCTACTAATAGAATTTTAAATAAAAATTTATTTCAGACGAAATCAAAAAAAATTGAAAAATATAAAATTTTTAATAGCAAAATTGACAAAATTCAAATTAATAGTTTAAGCTTTAAATATCCTAAAACAACAAAGTATATTTTTAAAAATTTTTCGGTTTCTTTTGAAAAAAATAAAATCACAACAATTACTGGAAAAAGTGGCACAGGAAAAACAACTTTAATGAATATACTTAATGGATTAATTGTTCCTCAAAAGATCAAATTTAAAGTTAATGGTAAAGAAGTTAGCAATAAAGATTACTATAAAATTATCAAATCAAAATTTTCTTATAACGATCAAAGACCAAATTTATTTGATACTTCTATAAGAAATAATATTACCCTAGAATTTGATAATAAAATTTATAAAAAAAATAAATTTATTAAATCACTTAAAAGTGCTTCTTTATTTAATGAGATAAATAAATTCAACAAATCTGTTGGCTCTGGTGGACTTAAGTTGAGTGGAGGACAAATTCAAAGACTCCTAATTGCTAGAGCATTATATCATCAAAAAAATATATTAATTTATGATGAACCAACAAATTTTTTAGACCAGAAAAATAAATTTAAAATAATAGAAAGCATAAAAAAAATTAAAAAAGATAAAATTATTGTTATTTTATCTCATGATAAAGATATATTAAAAATTTCTGACAAAATTATTAACATTAAGAGATAAAAATATATAAAAATAGTAAAATAGTAAAATAGTAAAATAGTAAAATAGTTGTATTAATAATTAAATAATGAAAAAAAAAATAGTTTATGTAGGAATGTCAGCTGACATCATTCACAATGGTCATATAGAATTAATCAATTTTGCTAAAAAATATGGTACAGTTGTTGTTGGATTGCTTACAGATAAGGCAATTAGTTCTTATAAGACTTTTTCACATTTAAATTATAATCAAAGATTAAATATGCTAGCAAAGGTTTATCACAATCAAGTAAATATTTAATTGATTATGTTACAAAACCAAACAATTTAAATGTAAACAAAATGATAAGAGCGACTATTTATTCTGGAAAAGCAATAAATATTTCAAAGACTAATGCACCTCATGCTTTTTCTTATCCATTTACATATTTTTTTGGAATAAATCATGGATCTGCAGTTGCATTAAATTTTTTACAAATAATTGATTACATTTATAAAAAAAAAAATTTTTCAAAAAACAAAGTTTATATTGAAAAAAAATTTAAATTAATTTTTAAAATCTTAAATGTTAAAAATTTTAGTAGTTTAAAACAAAAATTGAAAAATATTTTAGTCAAGTGTAAAATTCAGAAAAAAAATTTGATTAAGAGATCTAAAATAAATAATAATTTATTAAAAATTATCAATAATATAAACATTGAAAGACTAAATAATTGTCCAGTTACAATTTCCAGGGATGATATGGTTAAAATCGTTAAAAAATTTGATTGATTTAATGAATTTAAGAAATATCCTAAAATTAATTTTCGAAAAGCACAAGTATGTTTTTTTTTCAGAAGATAAAAATTATCAAAAATATTTTATTAATTTTATTAAGAAAATTGACGGTAAAAACGAAAAATTTTTTTATGTTTCCTCAGAAAAAGATGATTATCTTGTATTCCAAAATGTCACTAATGTATACATTGGTAAACGATTTTTAAGAAATATCATTTTTCAAATAATATCCTCAAAATTTCTCTTTTTAACAATTACAGATTTAGATAATCATGATTTAAAAAGATCTAAACTAGTAAAAAAATATGTTTATATTTTCCATTCCCCAATGAGTATACATAGATCATATACAAAAAATGCATTTGATAATTATGATATTATATTTTGTACAGGAGATTATCAGTTAAATGAATTTAAAAAAGAAGATAAAATAAAACCTAAACTTAAAAGAGAATATATTAAATCAGGTTATTTTTATTTTGATTATCTGCAAGATAAATACTCAATAATTAAAAATAAAAATCATAATAATTCATTAGATACTTTCTTACTCGCACCATCTTGGAATTATAATGATGATAATTTTTTAAATTTACAAGTGATTGATGTGATCGAGTTTTTGTTAACACAAAAAAATAAAGTGATATTTAGACCGCATATAGAACATCTTAAAAGATCTTCTGAAATTCTTAATTCAATTAAGGATAAATTTTCAAATAATAAAAATTTTGAATTTGATGATAATAATAATAACTTTGAGTCAATGAATAAAGCAGATATTTTAATTACAGATACCTCTGGCATATCAATGGAATTTTGTTTAATTTTTAAAAAACCGGTAATTTACTTTGATAAATATCTTAAAATTCACAATTCTGAGTTTACCCAAATTTCGGAAAAAACTATTGAGGATGAGGTAAAAAGTCTATTTGGATACAGTTATACAAATGAAAATCTTGATAGTTTTTTAGATTTAATTCACCAAGCAAAAAAAGATTTTTTAACCAAAGAAAAAAAAATAGACGAATATTTAAAATGTAATTTTTACAATCTTAATTGTTCAGCTGAATATTCATATAATAAAATAAATGAAAATAGTTAATTTTTTTTTTTTTTAAAAATCTTTCTAAAAAAAGTCTTTAACTTAAAATAATAAATTTTTATAGCCACAATTGACCCTACTACTGCTGAAATTAACATTTGAATAATAATGCTGGTGCTTCCAGGATCCATATATGCATATGAGCTAGACGTTAAAATAAGGTAAAATATCATTAATTGAAAAGTGAATTTCATAATATAAGTAATATCATATGAAAAAAATTTCTAAAGAAAATTATAATTGCTTATGAATATTAAATTTTTGAATTTAAAAAATATTCAATTATTTTTATATTCACTTACTTATGCCTCTATAGTTTGTGCACCAAATAATATCGGTTTGAAAGCATCTAATTATACCATTATATCATTTAAATTTTTTTTCATTATTTTTTTTATTTTATTTTTTTTTTTAAAAATAAATGAAAATTTTAGAAAAAAAATTAAACATTTTTTTTATTTTATTCTTTTTTTAGTTTTATTTGATTTTGTCAAAATTAAATATGATTTATTTTCTTATTCGAATTTGTTAGTTTCGGTTATCGGTTCAGAGGAATTTGTAATATATTTAAAAGAAAATATTATTTTTTTTTATTTTATTTTATTTATATTTTTCCTTATTATTTTAAATTATGATTTTGTTGGATTAGCATCAAAATTTATTGTTTTGTTATTTGCCCCATACATAATTTTTTTTGTAGTAAATAATATTTCTCATGTTTTTCAAGAGAGCAAGTTTAATTCTAAAATAGAAAAAATAAAATCTATCCAAAATGTTAACCATAAAAAAAAATTAATTGTCATTTTTGATGAATTAGATAATAAAATTTTGTTAGAGAATCTCCATTTATTACCAGGTTTTTCAAATTTAATTTTAAACTCAAATTATTATAAAAAAATAATTACACCAGGTCTTGAAACAATAGATACACTTCCTAATCTTTTTGCATTTAATAATATAAATCCTTCAAAAATAAATAACAAAAAATTCAAGGATCAAAAATATTACTTAAACTTTTTTGAAAATATAAAAAATTCTAAAAATAGTATGATTAATATTTTGAATAATTATAACGATGAGCTATTCATTTTTGGATCTTTTCATAAGTTTTGTAAACTATTATTAAATTCATATGGTGAATGTTATGAATTTAAATATATAAAAAATTTAAATTATAGAAATTTTATTAAAAATATAGAAATTCTAGAAACACATAAAAAGAATTATAAAATGATTTTTAGTTTAACTGACTATTTTTTTTATAACCCAGATTTAAAATCAGGAATTTTTCATATACCCCTGCCACACTGGCCATATATGTATAGCCAAAAAAATAGTAAATATATGCTAACAAATAATACTGAGGATGGGTATTTAGGAAATCTAATAATTTTAGATAAGTATGTCCAATATCTACTAATAAAACAAAAAGAATTTAAATACGATTTAATTGCATTTTCAGATCATGGTCTGAGAGATGACTATAAAAATCATAAAGGTGTTTCTAAATTAACTCCCGATGAGAGAATTGGTAGAGCCTTTTTAGCTATAAAGAAATATAGCAATAATGAAAAAAAGATTATAAACACTAAAGAATATATGGGTAAAATCATACTTGAAAGTTTGGAGTAAAAATTTAAAAAAAATAAAATGAAAAAAAACCAAATTAAAAATTTACCACTTGTAATATTAGCTGGAGGTTTAGGGAGTAGGCTATCAGAGGAGACTGTGGTTAAGCCTAAACCGCTTGTGGAAATTGGAGGTAAGCCAATTATTTTACACTTGATGAAGTATTACCATTTTTATGGAATAAAAAAATTTATTATTTGTTTAGGCTATAAAGGTGAAATGATTAGGGATTATTTCATAAATCGTTATCTAAAAAATAAAAATGTTACAATAAATTCTGAAAATAATTCGTTTATAAATTTGAAATTTAAAAAAAATGAAAATTGGGAAATTAAATTTGTTGATACAGGTAAAAATTCTTTAACAGGTAGAAGACTAAAGTTAATAGAGCCTTTTATTGATAAGTATTTTTTATTTACTTATGGAGATGGTTTGTCAAATATACCTATAGATAAATTGATTAAACAATATTTTGATCAAAAAAGTATTGGAATGTTATCAGCAGTTAAAATAAACCCAAAATTTGGTGTTATAAAATTTAAAAACAAAACTAATTTAGTTTCATCCTTTAAAGAAAAAAAATCAGAGGAGGAAACTTGGATAAATGCTGGATTTGGAATTTTTTCAAAAAAAATATTTAATTATATAAAACAAAATCAAAATGTGCCTTTTGAACAAGCTCCACTTGAGAAACTTTCAAATGATAAAGAGTTGGCAATGTTTAAGCATTATGGAAAGTGGAAATGTATGGATACTTTAAGAGATAAAATTGAGTTTGAAGAAATATGTAAAACAGATCCTTTTTGGGTAAAATAGTTAATAATGAAAATTATTTTTTGTGGCAGCTCATCATTTAGTGGCTATCATTTCTTAACTGAATTAAATAAAAAAAAAATTGAATGTCACGCAATCTTTACAAAAAAAAAAAAATTTTATCGATTTGAAAATCAAAAAAAAATATTAAATTTTAAATT